>Ga0207421_10002580_pt1 | contig 22352 bp, 23 predicted proteins | sample SodLakKL_010_SED_4_FD_187542 | JGI IMG/M metagenome (GOLD analysis project Ga0207421, IMG submission 187542) | Alkaline sediment microbial communities from Lake Tanatar, Kulunda Steppe, Russia - 8KL_010_SED (SPAdes) (version 2) | ecosystem: Environmental > Aquatic > Non-marine Saline and...
AATGTCGTCGAGGTCATGTTCGTCGACCTCGGTGTCGGCCGCGGCCAGCGGGCGGTGTTGGTCAATCGTGTCTTCGATACACAGCACCGCATCGATCAGTCGTTCGACGTCTGTGCGGTCGATCTCGGGGTCGTCCATATACCGACCGATGGCCTCGCCGTGGCGTTCGAGCATCGCGGCCGCATCGGGATCACCGCCGTCGCTGCCGCGGTCGCTGTACAGCCCGAACCAGCTGTTGTTGGCAAAGAAGTCGGCGTGGGCTTCGACGTGCGTGATGACGGCCTTCTGGTCGGCCATTGTGTTCGACTCCTGCAAGAAGGCATGTGAGGGGTTGTCGTTGTTGACGATCTCGAAGGCTTTGCCCATGCCGAACTGATCTTTTTTTTGTTGGCGGTCGTAGGCCATTCCCCACCGCCAGTGTGGGTATCGGTCCTGAAAGCCGCTGTAGGCGATCAGTTCGTTCATCTCGTCGTGGTCGACGATCCAGTAGTTCACCGGGTAGGGACTGAGGCCGAGTTTCCGCGCCAGTCGGGCGGCCTCAGTCACTGGTTCGTTGAGTTGGGCGGCGATACGTCTGGCGTCTAAGCGTTCGTCTTTCATTGTGAATCACCCTCGGCATCTTCGGTGCTAAGGATCTCGTAGATGGCGTCGATCACGTCGTCGGGACTCGAAACGCGCGTGACGGCGACGTTGCCCGCAGACCCAAGTGCGCGGTCGACCTCCTCGGCGTGGGTGGCGTTGATCGCCGTCCCGCCGGGCTGGGTCTCGACGTACGCATGGAGGTTTGCGGGAATCTCCTGAATCAGCGGGATCACCCGGTCTTTGGTGTCGTTCGAGGAGTTTTCCGAATCTCCGGCGGCGAACACATACCGGTTCCACTCGCTGAAGGGGTACTCTTCGAGGATTTCGGCAGCCAACTCGTAGGCCGACGAGATTCGAGTTCCCCCACCGGAGCGAATGCCAAAGAACTCCGAGCGGTCGACCTCCCACGCATCGGCGTCGTGGGCGATGTAGTGGAACTCGGCGTTGTCATACTTGCCCGTCAGATACCAGTCTAAGGGCGTCAGGGTTCGTTCGACGAGTTCGCGTTTCTGTTCGCGCATCGACCCCGAGACGTCCCGGATGTTGATGACGACGACGTTGCGTTCTTTCTTTTCGATGATCTCGGGATGGCGATACCGTTCGTCCTCACGACGGAACGGGATCTCTTTGAGCCCCTCGCGGCGAATCCGCTGGGCGACAGTTGAGCGTTCGACGTTCTGTTCGAACTCCTCGAACGTCGACCATTTGGTTCGTTCCTCATCTGGAATCTCGGTGTAGGCCTCTTCGATCCACGCAAACGAGACGGGGATTCGCTCGCCGCGAGCCCACTCGAAGACGCCGCGTGGCCCGTAGCCTGCAACTTTCAGGGCTTCGCGGATGTACTCCTCGTCGAAATCCATCGCGAGCTTCCGTCTCAAACCCCGTTTGAACAGCTCCTCGAAATCGAGTGTGCCTTTCGGGCCGACCTTTGTCACGTCGGTAAAGTCGCCTTCGACCTCCTCGACGACACGCTTGCCTTTCGGTTCGAGATCCAACCCGAGTTCCTCGTCGAGTTCTTCGGCGAACTCCTCGGGGTCCATCTCGTAGTATTCGTGGTCGGCTCCCTCCTCGCCGGGGTCGCCCTCCTCGTCGCCATCACCGGGTTGTGGCGGGCCAACCGGCTGGCCCGGTTGGGGGGTGCCGCCTTGTCCTTGGCCGACCCCACCCATCGAGCGTTTGTCGTAGGCGAACTCCGGGAGGTCGACGATCTTGACGGGGATTTTGACCCGGTCGGGTCGCGAGCCGCCGAGATCGCCGTAGCTGATGAACTCCTCTAAGTCTTGTCTGCGCTGGTCGCCGACCTCACGGAATCGGTCGAGATCGTCTCTCAGTCCCATTTGTACTGTACCTCTTTCATAACTGCTCTGGTTGTCAACTCGGCCGACGCTGGCGAGTACTGGCCCGCACACAGCGTGGCGATCGTTTCGTCTTTGAGCTGTTCGGTAACTGTTCCTGTCGGTGGCTCGTCCCACTGTCGGGGGTCGAACTCCGGATAGATCCGCTTGACATCCGTCCAGTCGTAGCTCTCCAAGACGGCTCGAATCACGGGAATCGACGTCAGGTCGACGCTGTCGATGGCGAACTCCTCGTCACGGTGTTCCCACGCATAGCGATTCAGCGCAGTAATCACCTTCTCGCGGCGGAACGTTTCGACCGCCTCGCTCGGTGTGTTGCCACGGTAATCGCTGTTCGAAAACCGACCCAAGTGGTCGGTCTCGAAGACTTTCATCAACAGTGGATCGGGCTCGACAGGTCCGCGTTCGGTCTCGACAGTGCCGTCGGCTTCCCACGCATAGACGTGTTCGACGTACTCGGCGACCGTCTCTTTCGAGACGGATTTGTTCGCTAACAACGCTTGCAAGACGGCGTGTTCCTGCTGGTCGAAGACGAAGTCTTTCACCGCTGGCAGCCGGTTTTCGTACTCGGCGGCCTCCGCTCGTGAGAACACGGGCGCAGTCGACAACTCGTCGGCCATCGCGTTCAGCACGTCTTCGGGCATCACCACGTTCTCAACGGGGAGGTCGGGATGAGCCCGGCCCGTCTCTTCGTGAAGCAGATCCGCGATGATATCGCGAGTGTAGGTCACCGGAATCCCATGAATACCGTCGGATTCAACGGTAAACTCGAAGGCATCGATATCGAGGCGTTCGTCGCCGTCTTGGAGATACCCCTGTTCGAACAGGCGGGCTTTCTCGATCAGCGTCAGCTCCGACGGCAACTCTTCGCTGTCGAGTCGACTCACCACGCTGTACATTGCCGCGGCTCCGACCGCAAAGGGAGCGAGTTCGCGCTCACGGTTTTGGCCTTGTCCGCCACGGATCGTCACCGAAAGCGGAGCTCGAACCCGCGATTCGATCTCCTCGTCGTCGAGATCGGCCCAGACGCGTTTTTCGCTGGTTAGTTCCCGCCTAATGAGTTCGGCTTCCAGCCGGCGGTTGGTGAGATACCGGAACTCGTGGCGGTCGAGTCGACGTTTGAGTGCTTTTAGTGGGTCCCTTCCGTTACGATCCGCATACTGGTCCAACTCGGCGTCGAGATCCGGGTTCGAGATCATCACCAGTTGGGTGTCGATATCCATCCCGATTCCCTTATCGAGCTTCACGCGTCCCTCGTCAGGGACGTTGAGCAGTTTGCGGAGCAGATCGGCGTGCTGGCTGGCGTCCTCAACTATTGTTATAAGCCCATTACCCTGTGAGAGCACCCCATCGTAGCTGAACGCCTGTGGGTTTTTCCGACCACGCGAATCGAGCTCTCGCAGCATCCCCGGCATCCACGAGCCGACAAGTCGCTCTTTGGGTGATCCGTCGTCTTCGGAGTGGAGAATCCCAATTCCGCGGCCCACGTCGACGACGTAGTTCGTTACTCGAAGGTGGCTCGTGTCGGTGATCGACGAAAACAGGTTGCGCGTGCCGGCCTGTCGGTACCGAGCTTCGAGATAGTCGTAGGCTTCGCGACTGAACGGATCAAGCTCGCCGTCGACAACGATTGGCGGCCCCTCGGTGTCGAGTTCGTTGAGCTGAGCCAGCAGCTCCTCGCGGACGCTTTTCGGAAAGATCGTCAGCGGATGGACCTGCACGGGGCTTTCGTACCACTGGTCGTCGTCGCTGACGTCGTCGCCGTAGCTCAGCCCGCGGCCGCTTTCTGCACCCGTGATGTTCCACTCAAGGGTGTAGCGTCGACCCTCCGGCGTCTTCGAGTACTCCCGCAGCCCGTTGACCAGACAGCGTTTGAGTTCGGATTTCCCCGTCGCAGTGGGGCCGTCGAACCAGATGATCTTCTCGCCCTTGCCTCTGTTCGCGGCGATGGTTCGCAGATCGTCGACGAAGGCGTTGAGCACCGCCGTATTGCCCAATACGGCGTGTTCGCCGTCGTTGTGCGGATCGTCGAAAAAGCGGTACCGGTCCCGCTTTTCGCCCTCTTCGATCACCGTTCGGGTGTCCATCGATTCGATGGCCGCCAGCAGATACCGGCTGGCGTGCGCGGCAATCGAGGGTGACTCGAACGCGGCGTCGACGTACTCCGAGAGGCTCATCGGTCCCTCGTAGGCCTGCTGGAGCTGGCGGTCGGCTTTCGTGATGTATTCGTCAGACATCTTCTTCGAGCTCGCTTTTGGCGACTTCCGCGCCGGCGAACTCTAGGACCTCACGAGCACCCTCTTCGGAGTAGCCCTGTTCGCGCAGTGCGTCGATCCACGCGCTGCGCTCGTCGTCGGCCATCTCGTTGGCCGAGACCAGCGCCGAGAAGTTGATGTTGTGTTTTTTGTCCTCCCAGAGTTTGCGCTCCAAGGCGCGGCGCAGTCGGTCGTTGTCCTGTGGATTAAAGCTGATTCCTTCGCGGGCCCGCCGCGAGACCCAGTTCGAGACCTCTTGGCGGAAGTCGTCCTTGCGGTCGGCTGGTATGTCGAGTTTCTCTTCGACAGATCGGAGGAACGTCTCGTCGGGCTCCTGTTCGCGACCCGTGAGTTCGTCATCGACGGTCGCATCGTCGATGTAGGCCATCACGTGGTCCATGTACTTTTCGCCTTGCCGCTGGATTTCGTCGAGATCGTACGCCAGCGCGTGCCGCACATCCTCGATAGCGCGGTTTTTGTACTCCTCGCGGACCATCTCGAGGTATCGCTGATAGCGGTCGATGTTGTCTTCCGGAATCGAGCCGTGGGTTTCGAGATTCTGCTCGAAATGCCGGAACGTGGTCAACGGACTCAGGTAGTTACGACCACGGTGGGTCGAATCCATGATCGCCTCGGCAATTTCGTCACCGATGAACCGTGCCGAGACGCCGTCCATCCCCTCGGCGATATCGGCTTGGGCCTCGCCGTCCTCACGGAGCTTTTTGACGTCGACGTCGTCGTCGTCCAACTCGCCGTTGTACGCCTTGGCTTTCTGGACCAGCGTTACCGATTCGTCGTTGGGTTCGACAATGCGAGTGAGCACACCGAACAACCCAGCCATCTGGAGGGTGTGCGGTTCGATGTTCATGTTCGGCACGTCGGCGTTCCGAAGCATTTTACCGTAGATTTCGGCCTCCTGTTCGTATTCGAGGACGTACGGGTAGTCGATCCGCTTCGTGCGGTCGTTGAACGCCTCCATCTTCTCGTCGCCCTTTTTCTCTCTGTATTCGGGCATGTTCGTCCGCCCGACGATCACCTGATCGATGTCGATCCGTGGATTGTTTTTGGGCTTGATCGTCTGTTCTTGGCTCGCGTGCAGGAAGTCATACAGGAACTCTCGCTGCAGTTTGAGCAGCTCTTCGCCCGAGAAGATCCCTCGGTTGGCGTTACAGAACGCACCCGCATAGTCGAACGCGCGTGGGTCCGACTCGCCGTAGATGGCGAGCTTCGAGTAGTTGACGTCGCCAGTCAACTCGGTCTCGTCTTGATTTTTCTTGTCCTTTGGTTCGAACGTCTCGATTGATTGGCGTTTGTTCTCGCTGGCGACCAGTCGGATGATCTCAATGTGGTTTTCGAGCACCGTCTGGAGATCATCGTTGTAGTGTGCCAGCAGTTTGTCAATATAGAACTCGCTTGCGGGGTCGAGATGCTGTTCGTTCCGGATCGTGTAGGGTGCCGCTAACCGCTCGTTGAGCCCCTCGATGACCATGTCGCGTTGTTCCTGCGGCAACAGGACAAGTGGATCTTGAGCCATCGGTGAGTCGACCGTGTCATCGGCGGGGTCCTGATCACGGATCACATCACAGAGGTTGACCCACCGGAAGGTGTACATCCGACCTTCGTCTTCGAGCGTGTAGTGTTCGAAGTAGCGTCGGACGAGCCAATCGAAATGGGATTTGCCCGAGCCCACCGGGCCAAGCAGGAGCTTAATTCGTTTTTCTGGGCCCAGCCCGCGGGCACCGGATTTGACTTTGTTGACGAACTCGTGGATCGACTCGTGGACCTCACGGCCGTAGAAGACGTTTTCGCCGTCGTGTAAGGGATCTTCGGCGGCCATAGTGTACTCAACGACACCGGCGTCTTCGTCGTAGGTGGTGCCGTAGTGGTCGAACATATCGGCAACGCGCTGGTGGGCGTTGCGAGCGATCCGTGGATCGTCTCTCACCTCCTCGAGATACCAATCGAAGGCTTTGGCTTCACGTAGATCTGATGGAACCGATGCCTGGTAGTGCTCGCTGAGGTCTTCGAGGGTCTGTCTGTCGTTGCTCATTGTATCACTGGCCGGTTGGTCGAGTAGTCGACCGCATGTTGGCCGGACATGTCACGACAGCACCACCGCTGGAACCGAATGGACGCAGCAGTCGACGTGTCGTGAGTGGCATGTGCATGCATACCACCCCACCGTGCCGAACACCCGAACGGCGACTCACAACAAGCAACATCAAGAACCAACGAACGGCGCGTGGAGAGGTGTCATTGCCCGGTCGGAAGACCGAGACTATTTACAGTGTGTTTTTTGATACGTATAAGCCTTTCTCCGATATTGGCCACAAATCAGCCGTGTTGGCCCGAAACATACGTAATTAGAACACTCTTTCGACATGACGGTAGTCACTCTCAAACCGCGGTAGTAAACTCCTACGACCACAATACAAAGACAACAACACGAGTGACAGAAACATTCGCGCGAAAAATGATATTTTGGAAATTCACTCACGGTACTCTTTGCTTTTCGTTGGTCGACGACCTGTTTCAAGCGCGAGAGCTTTGATGATGGGTCGACAAACGAATCCATGAGTCTCACGGAGCTCCCAACTGGTTGGCGTGTCTGGAACGAAGAACCCGACGGGCGGGTGATCTTAGCCTATCGACCGGATGTGTTTAATGCTGAGACGTTTCCGGCAGCCTGCCTGCCGACAATCTACGTCACCAACGGCTCACCGCGTCGTCGACCCGGCGCTGGCTCGGTCGAGACCGATACGTGGCAGGTTAAACTGTTTTTCGAACCAGCAGTCGAAGCTACCACAACACGGCATGACAGCCGCGAGAGTGCTATTGACGGCGCGCGTGAGACTGCCCAATCGTTTGTCGACGGTGCGGTCGACTACCGCGAGGCCTACCAAGTGCCCCGCGAGGCGTACTTCGAGAAACTCGACGAACTAATCGACCACTAGTAGGGCGAACGTTAACACGAGTGGCGTCATACAAACACGTATGTCTACTGTCACACTTATCGGAGACCGACTCGCCGAGGTCGGCCAGGAGTTCGTCTACCGCGGAGAGGCTCCCGGTTGTGAAGGTTGTCCGTACCGAAGTCAGTGCCTAAACCTTGCGGAAGGCAAACGCTACCGCATCACAGATATCCGTGAAAACGCCCAACTACTCGACTGTGCGGTCCACGACAGTGGGGTTCGAGCCGTCGAAGTCGAGTCGACAGCCGTCCGAGCCAACGTTCCATCACGCGGTGCGTACGCTGGAAGTAAAGCCAGCCTAGCCGGGCCGTGTCCACACACCGAATGTCCGAGCCACGAGTTCTGTGTGCCGGAGGGCGCAGAGTTCAAGACCGAGTACCGGATTGCGTCTGTCGAAGGCGAACCACCGCACGACTACTGTCAACTAGATCGCTCGTTAACGCTCGTCGAACTCACAGATGAGTAGTTAGCTGACGTAGCCAACCCGTTCGGCGACGTAGCCGAAAATATCCTCATAGCCGTTCGGTGAGAACAACACTGGATAAAAATCGGTCTCTGCGTACAGCGGTTCACCGTCGACCGCGGCAAACGCGGTGCCTTCGGAGACGGGTTCGAAGTTCGTGGCAAACACCTCATACGAGGTGCCCGCCGGTTTGGGAATCGGCTGTTTAAGCCGGAAGACGTGAACCGCGTTGGCCGCTGGTGTATCGAACCGGCTGTCTGCTGCCGGAACCGGCAGTGCGCCAGTCGCAGCCAGAAACGCACGCGTGAGATCGTAGCCGTTTTCGACCGCCTCGTCAGTCCCCTGCAGGCCGCATTCGACCTCGATTGTATGTGGATACTCGATTAGCCGGCCATCCGTATGGGCATCGGTCTCGATCAACACGTCGACTGGCAATCGAGGATAGATCGCGCGGGCAACCTCATCGACCGACCGGATCACACCCATCGGCGTGGGCGTCGACTGTGTCGAGTGCAGTGCGAGCGTTGTACAACCTTGGATCTCACGGGCGAGATCGTGAGCGAGGCGACGTTCGTGCGCCTCGGCGTCGACATCTCCTGGAAACACCCGGTTGAGATCCGCATCGAGATAGCGTTTGCCGGCAGCGAGTGCCTCCTCGTTGGCGATAATGAACTTGACCGGCCGCTCGACGGCTGGCTCCTCAGCGAGCAGTCGCTCGATAGCCAGCGGGCCACACGGCTCGTCGCCATGGATGCCGCCGATAACTGCAACCTCGGGGGTTCCCTCCCCGAGTTCGTAGATCTTCATTGGAAACAGCCACGCAGTCACGACATTTGAGCCCCGCGGTCTGTCTCAGCAACCGAAAAATTGCAACTAGTGATCGTTGAGATACGCGCTGTCTTTCGGGGCTGCAGTTGGTGTTTCACCGTCGACGGTGAGCTGCCAGCTTTCAATAAGTGTTGGCTCCTTGATTGCAGTGTTGAGCGTCGACCTGATATCGGTGAGATCAACGCCGTAGAAGTCCGCCGGCACACCCTGCAAATACTGCAAAGCGGTCGCAAAAAGACTCCGCATCCCGTCGTCGTCTTCGAAGTCGACGTGCTTGTAGACGCCTGCCGCAACTTGGACCATCCCGTGCAGAAACGCGCTTTCGACGGTGCCATTGCCGTAGTTGTACCATTCATCCTCGAAACAATCGTGAGAACGATGATAGTCGCCGGCGTTGAAAAACCGGACGCCGTAGAGAACTGCCATGCGAAGTGTGCCGTGTTCCCAAAAACCAGTCTCGGGATTCCAGCCTGTTGGCTCGCCGGCGAGTGGTGGGGCGACCGTCGGATCGTGAGTGTGGTCGTCCATCTCACTCGATACAGTGGTCTCTGAGTGCCTAACTCCATCGGTGAGCGCGCCGGGTTTATTCGGCTTGCAGTCGAACTGTCTGTATGCAACGACGTCAGTATCTCTCTGTTGCCGGCTTGGGTGTTGTCGGCCTTGCTGGCTGTCTGGGTCTGGGGCCGGACTCGGAGCCAGCCATCGAGCCAACTGGTGACGAACGCGTCGAAACCGTGGCCGACGGGCTGAATCATCCGTGGTCGATGACTGTGCTGCCCGACGATTTCCGATTCGTCGTCACCGAGCGCGATGTCGGCCGGCTCTCGTTGGTCGACCCGGAAAACGGGAACATCACACCGCTTTCGGGCGTTCCGGAGGTCGACGCCGAAGGCCAAGGTGGACTGTTAGATGTCGCTGTTCATCCCGAGTTTCCAACCGAGCCGTGGCTGTATCTCACCTACTCAGCTGCGAACGATGACGGCGAAACGACAACACACATCGCTCGCGGTCGACTCAACAGAGATGACGAATCAGTCACCGATGTCGAGGTGCTGTACCGCGCCCAGCCGTTTCTCGACCGCTCGAACCACTACGGCTCGCGGGTGACATTCGGGCCTGACGAACGGCTGTATATTACAGTCGGCGACCGGCAGTTCAGGGATTTCGGCCCCGACCACGTTTCGCAGGATCTGACGAACGACCTCGGTACTGTGCTCCGATTAGAGCCCGACGGCTCGGTTCCCGATGACAACCCGTTTGTCGACGAACCGGATGTTCGGGAGGCGATCTACTGTTACGGTCTACGGAACGCACAGGGGTTGACCGTCCATCCCGAAACGGACGAGCTGTGGGTCAGCGACCACGGCGAGCGCGACGGTGACGAACTCGTGATTCTCGAAGCGGGAGCTAATCACGGTTGGCCTATCGCCCACTACGGCTGTCGGTACGGCACGGACGCACCAGTTGGCGATCGGCCTGACGAACGCGAGGACGTCGTCGACCCGGTCTACTACTGGGAGTGTGGCACTGGTGGCTTTCCGCCTGCCGGAATGACGTTTTACGAGGGCACACACCCTGACTGGCAGGGAGATCTGTTCGTCGGTAACTTGGCAGGGCAGTATCTGGGCCGGTTTGCAGTCGACGATCAAGAGGTCGAAGAAATCGAACCGTTGTTGGCTGATGAGGACTGGCGCGTGCGTGATGTCGTCTCACCGCCCGACACCGACGCCTTGTTTGTCGCCGTCGACGCCGATGCGGCACCGATTCTCCGAATCGAACCGGGTCAGGAGTCGTCGACCGAATAGCCGCGTCCGAGATACAACGCAAGCAGGTTCGCCGTGAGCAACCCACTGACGGCAGCGAATTCGGAGCGCGTCGACACACCGCCAGCCAACAACAGCATGATCGGAACTGGCAGTGAGACTGCAACCCAAAAGCCAACTGCTTGAATCGACAGCGCCGAGGAGAGCGCACCAATCCAGCTGCGAACAGTCGCAGAGTTGTCGGCTGTACCGTCGGAAGACGTATCCTGCAAAGCCATGGAGAGAGCGTTGATCGATAAACACGAGCTATCCGTATAATTACGCTGTACGTTTCACCTGGTAATGTATCCATACCCAACTCCCACACGAGCGACTAAGAAAACAGACAACTGGTATGTACCAACTACTTATATACAATGGGCGACCAGAAACTGAGTCGACGTGTCCACCGACCGCTGGCTTCGCTCCACGCAGTTGTTCGTTGCAGAAACCAAGCCGGAGGAGGGATCCGAACCCTCGACCTAATCCTTACGAAGGATTCGCTCTGCCAGGCTGAGCTACTCCGGCACGCACTGTACTGTACCGCTATCTCGCAAATAAGGGTTGCGAAACGAGCGGCCCAATATGATTCAGATCACTCGTCGACGACCACGACTTCGCCGTCGACGATGTCGACCGTGATCAGCGTCTGGACGTCGTAGTCGGTGTCGTCGAGTTTGTTTTCGCCCGCCTTTTTAATCACCGCAAGCACGTCGACAACCTCGGCGTTCATCTCTGTCAGGGCGTCGAGAATCGCCCGCATTGTCCCGCCTGTCGAAAGCACGTCGTCGAGAACAAGCACGCGGTCGCCGGCTTCGACATCGTTGATATACATCTCGGATTTCGAGTAGCCCGTCACCTGCGACAACGAGACTTCACCCTCCAGCCCGTAGGAGCGCTTTCGGATGATCGCCACCGGAATGTCGGTCATCAGCGAAACCGACGTCGAGATGTGAATCCCCATTGCCGCCGGCGTGACGATCTTATCGACGTCCTCTAAATCGGCGTTGCGGACAATTTCGACGGTGATCTCTCGAAGCAACTCTGGTTCCAACATCGGAACGCCATCGCTGATTGGATGGACGAAGTAGTGGTAGCCGTCCTTTTCAGTAATCGGGGTGTCGAGAAGTGACTGCCGCAAACGATCCATACGCACAGTTCGGTAGTCGACACCTAAAGATGACGGTCCAGTCGCTCTGCGTCGTTAGCCAACAACTTCCGGGCGGCCAATCTCGAACCTACACGTACCGCCGAAAACCGCAAGCGGTCGACCCAGCGAAGCCGACCGGAGCCTTTCTGCCCACGAGTGGTCGCCCAACTGCCAGTCGACCCGCCGACTGAGGGGCCGACAGCCCAGCGCGCCCTGAAACGAAAGCGGTGTTCGAATCAACGTGCCGTCTTTCTGTGTGTACGACGACAACGGGACTGTTACCGAGTGGGTCGAGGGGAGTTCAACTGCCAGCGAGAGCACGTGCTGGCCATCACAGCGGAGGTGTGTCTCGGTCCGTTTGCCATCTGTCGTGATCTCGACAGCCGCAACGGATTTGGGATACCCCCAGATTTCACGGCCGAGCACACAGGCGGGCTCGGTTGTTACCGGCAACTGCCAGACATAGCCGCCGATCTGTGTGGGCTGTCGAACCGTCGACAGCGGCCCAGCCGCAGGCACGGCCGGAATCAGTATACCGACCTCGTTGTACGGCTCAAGTGCCCCGTCGCTGACGTGTTTATAGTCGACCGACAGCACGACGACAGCCGACCGCCGTGGGGTAAGCCGAACTGCCGACAGCGATGCTGGCAGGAGGCCGTCAACTGCTTCGTAGTCGGCCGAGATGGTCACCCCCGACAGCGAAGCTTCCGTCTCAAGCGGCACCGAAACCGTCTGTCCCGTCGACAGCTCGACTGTTTTGGCAGTCGAGTCAGTTGTCGATCCAGCCGGATTGGTTGCTGTTGGCTGACGATCAAACCAGCGACGAGTCCACACAGATCCGGCAAGCAACCGAGTTGTGATCGAATCGCGTAGCCGATCCGGGAGATACCGACTCAGCATCGTCAGTCGACTCTGCCAGCCGACAGGGTAGCGTGTCGAGGGTTCGTCGACTGTCGCCGCCTTGAATACCTGTTTGGCGACAGCCGCTGGAGTCACCGCGAGCGGTCCGCCGTCGAGAACCCACCCTGAATCGAGCAGCCGGTACGTTTCGCTGTAGGCGTCGGTTCGCTCATCGCCGAGTCGGTCGCTCGCGGTTGATGAAAACGCCGTCTCGACCCACGCCGGTTCGACTACCGAGACTGTGACCTCCGTGTTGCGGAGTTCCATTCGAAGGCTATCGACCAGCGATTCGACGGCCGCTTTGGCTGCCCCGTAGGTACCAACTCCCGGTGAGGCTGACCGACCGAGTACGCTCGAAACCACGATAAGCCGTCCCCGATTTTGTGCACGCATCGCCGGCAACACTGCCTGAATCAACCGATGAGCCCCGTGGACAAGCACGTCAAACTGCCGCCGCGAGTCGTCGACTGACACGTCCTCAACGGCTCCCGGCACCGCAAAGCCGGCGTTAGCAACCAGTGTGTCGATGCGGCCAGTCTCGTCGAGAATCCGGTCGACGACACCTTGGATCTGTGTCTCGTCAGTTACATCCAGTTCGAGACACTGACAGTCAGCCGCCACACAGGCCGGAAACCCGTCGTCGATGTCGGTCGCATACACCCGCCAGCCGCTGGCGGCGAAGCGTTCGGCAGTGGAAGCACCAATACCTGAGGCTGCCCCCGTAATCAGGACGACAGGTCGACTGTCTGGTGGAGATCGACACTCGTTCTCGTCGGCCATTATGAGAGTGTTCGGGAGCAAGGGGATAAAACAAATCTGGAGGAGACTGCTCAAAACTCGGTTTGTGCATACTGGACGGTCTGCCAGACGAGTGCCCCAATGCCAGCCAGTGTGATGCCACCCACGCCGACGAGTAGCGGCACCGCCCACTCGGCGTACAAGATCACACCAAACACGTCGAGATACGGCACAGCAAGCCCACCACCAATGAGGCCAGCACCCACAATGGTCAGCACCCCCGGTATCTGATGGCGACCGGTTTTCTGTCCGATAGCGTGTGAGGCGACGACGACGGCACCGAACGGAATCAGTCCAAACAACCAGATGAACGTCGACAGCGGTGCGTTACCGAAGCCGCTGTCCGAACCAGCATCTGTCTGGACTCCCGTCTGGAATAGGTAGCGCTCGCCGTCGACCTCAATCAGTTTGAAGACTTCTTCGGGGTCTCCCTCGCCATAGTGGAACTCCGACGGTGGCTCCCGAACTGAATCACAGACGAGCATTGCTGATCGACACACTGGAAGTTCATACTGTCGCCAGTTGTCGTCTGGTTCGCTTTCGAGTGTCTGTTCGACCGCGAGTTGTGCAGTCGGCGAAAGGCTTTCGGCCGGCGTGGCGTCGGCTGGCTCAAACCCATAGTGATCGACTAAGGTTTGATACTGCCTGTCGTCTTCGGCCACAGCTTGATGGGTGTACGGCGCGGGCGCTGTTGTCTCATAGGGTGAGCCAAACACCGGGTGTGGAAGAACACCACTGAAAATCAACAGTATCGCGACGACACCACCGACAAGCAGTCGACGCCGATCACCGTCCATACGTCATGTGAGACCCTGAGTGTCAAATCCGTTCCGACACTCGCTGTCGGTAGTCAATTAGTAACAAAAAGGGTTTGTGACTCGTCTCCGTGTCTCACAGTATGGGCTCCGCAAACAGTCGACTCGCGCTTGAATCGTTGACACCGCTTCACTGGCTTGGCGTTGCGATGGCACTGATCAGTGCAGCCGTTCACATCGTGCTCGGGGCCGGATTTCTGCCCCACTGGATGGGAGTGCTCTTCGTGCTCGCTGGAGGAGGGTACATCGGTGGGGTTGTGCTGTTAGCCATAGACTACCGCCGTCGACTACTGTATCTCGTCGGTCTACCATACACGCTCGTTCAGATCATTGGCTGGTATGTGGTCAACCAGCCTGCCGCCGTGGGTGATCTCACCGCAGCCGGTGCGATTGATAAAGTCGCACAGCTCGTTCTCATCGTGGTACTAGTCTTTGTCTACCGGCGGGAATCATAGATGACTCGGTGGCAGCCCCGAACCGATGGCCACTGAGGAGGCCACACGGCCGGCAGACTGGCGGCAGTGGTCAGTCTCGACGCTGTGGGTTACCACACTCGTAGGAGTGGCCACTGGCGTGCTCGTCAGCTCGAATCTGGTCGACTCGACCCGATTTATTGGCGGTGTTAGTGTTGGCTTACTCGTGGTTTCCGGTGTTGTGGGTCTCCTTCTGAGGCGGGTTGAGGATGGATCGATCACACTGCCGACAGTGCTCACGTTGGCTCGCGCGGCGGCACTGGTGGTGTTCGCAGGGTTCCTGTCGACGGGGCTCCCGGCTGGTTCGCTGGCGTGGGTTCCCGCTATACTGTTCGGGATTGCTGCTGCGGGCGATGCGATCGACGGCGCGCTCGCGCGGGCGACCGACTCGGTTTCTGTACTCGGTGGACGGCTGGATACTGAAATCGACGGTCTTACCGTGTTGTTCGGGACGTTGGTCGTTGTTGCGATTGGGCGTGTTCCGACGGTCTTTCTGATTGTTGGGTTCGCCCGGTATGCGTTCGTCTTCGGGCTCTGGCGGCGAACGCGTCGCGGACTCGCTGTATATGAACTCCCACCGAGCCAACTGCGTCGACTGCTCGGTGGGGCTGCGATGGTGACGATTTGGATCGCACTCTTGCCGGTCGTCTCTACTGAACACTCGCGACTACTCGCAACGATCGTGCTCGGGCCGTTTCTCATCAATTTCGTCGGCGATTGGCTCTCGGTTTCTGGCCGACGGTGAGTGTGAGATGGATTAAGTAGCTACTCCGACAACAGGGAGTCGATGCATATCGGCCTCGTCGTCTACGGTGGACTCGATCACCCCTCCGGTGGGTTCCGATATGACAGACTTCTCGTCGAATATCTCCGAAATCGCGGCGACACTGTTGAGGTGATCTCACTACCGTGGGGTAGCTACTGGCCGAACGTCGCACGCGGGTTTTCTCGACAGATCGTCGACCGACTCAATCGCCCGTTCGACGTGCTGCTGCAGGACGAACTCTGCCATCCGACGCTGTGGCGAGTTAATGACCGCCTAACGCGGCCAAATAAGACCGTCGCGCTTGTCCACCATATCCAATCCGATGTCGAAGATGGTCGACTCAGTGGGCTTCAGCGTCGAATCGAACGTCGGTATCTCACCTCGGTCGACGGTGTGATTGCGACCAGCGAGTTCACCAAACAGCGCGCCCAGCGACTGGCACCGAAGCTTGCGGAGTGGGTAGTTGCCCCGCCAGCAGGTCGACACGAAGGCAGAGCTGTCGGTGCGTCGGCCGTCCGAAAGCGCGCCACCGAGGATCCATTACGGATCGTCTATCTGGGAAGCCTTGAGCCGCGAAAGAACCTGCTGGGAGTAATCGACGCCGTTGGTCAGCTTTCGGCGCACTCCGAGAATGTCGACTGGCAGTTGTCGGTGCTCGGCAGCCAGCAGGCCGATCCGATGTATACCGAGAGGGTTCGCAGTCGAATCGACGAACGTTTGCTGGACGATCGAGTCGACCTACTGGGCGAAGTCTCCGATGAGACAGTCGAACAAACGCTCGCAGATAGTCACGTACTCTGTGTGCCTTCGACATACGAGGGATTCGGGATGGTGTATCTCGAAGCCATGGAGTACGGCGTCGTGCCGATCGCCAGCGCAAACGGTGGGGCCTGCGAGTTCGTCACCGACGGCGAAACTGGCGCGCTCGTCGAGTCCGACGAGATCGACCGCATCTCGACCCTGCTGGCCGAGTGGGCAAGCGACCGCGAGCGACTGGCAGCCCTCGGCGTTGCAGCACTACAAACCGCCGCAAGCCATCCGACGTGGAACGAAACGTTCAGTTCGGTTCGCTCGTCGCTGGCCAGCGAGGAGGCTACTTCAAACACATGACGACATTCACGCAGTTTCTGACGGCAAAACGAACAGTCGAAGATCGCGCACTCAACCGAGTCGTCTTCAAACGGTTCGTCGACGAACTCGCTGTGTGTGCGACCAACACTGACGAGCCAATACGAATCGTTGAAATCGGCGTCGGCACGGGCTCAATGATCGCTCGGCTTGCCGAGTGGAACGCACTGCCGCCGAAGGTGTCCTATCGCGCGCTGGATATCGACAGCGAAACGCTGGCTCTCGCCCGCCAACGACTGCCCAACCAACTTCAGACAGCGGGCTACGCTGTCGAGACGACAGACACTGGGTTTCGAGCGCGTCGGTCGGTCGACGACGGTCCCGACCAGCTACTCGATAGTACACTCGCGGTCGGTGATGGTTTCGAAGTCGACGACCGAGCGGACGCGGTGATTGCGTCGGCCGTCTTGGATCTGGTTGCGCTCGATTCGGCTCTCGATTCGATCCAGCAACTCCTTGTCGACGGTGGGCTGCTGTATGCGCCGTTTACGTTCAACGGTCACACCTCGTTTCGGCCGCCCCATCCACAGGATGGCACAATCGAGAAACTGTATCACCGCCACATGGACGAGATCCGTGTGCAACCCGGCCACAGTCGCGCGGGCCAACAGCTACTGACGGCACTGCCTGCTGCGGGGTATTCGATTCTTGAGGCTGGCGGTGCAGACTGGGTAGTTCATCCTGCTGACGGTGAGTATCCATCCGAGGAGTCGACCGTGCTCGAACATCTGTTGTCGACGATAGAGGGCGCGCTGGCCGACTACGCTGCAGATATTCTTTCGCCCTCGGCGCGCGACGAGTGGATCGAGACGCGCCGCAGGCAACTCACAGCGGGCGAGTTGACGCTCGTTGCACACCACATGGACGTCCTCGCTCGGAGGTAGGGTGTTCCTACTGAACGCACACTTGAAGATAGCGAGCAACTACTGAACGAAATCCGGGCGATGTTCTGGGGCAGGGTTGATTAGGGGCTCGTCGCCGAGCATAGCTCTGAGTCGACGCTCGCCTTCGGCAGGGTCGTATCCGACTTTTTGGAGATGTGAGCGCGGCGCGCGGTTCGGATTGGTCTCCCAGTGAGCCCACACTTCAGTGTGTCCCGCTGCGGTAGGAAACAGCCGAACGTGGAGTTGATTATGACTGAAAACCCCGTTCGGTCGATAGACGTAGCTGCCAATCTCGTGGACGGTACGGTCCCCTCGGCTGTAGCCATGCAGGTAGGCTCTGAGTAACTGACTGAATCCGCATTCGGTGAGCGTTTGTCGTGCCTGCTGTGGCGCGACCGTCCAGACGCCGACGTACTCGGCGGGCGGCGGCGGCAGCACGCTGAGTTGCTTCGGCAGGAACCGGTTCGGGACTGCGGCTGCGAGTCGACCCGCCGCAAGCCGAAGCCGAAACAGTCCAACGCGAACAGCGAGCGTCCAGCCAACCGCCAGCAATGCGAGCAAAACCAGAGGAGTCGACCGGCGGTTATGCATTGTCAATCGGCTGTTCGTAGCTTGCATACGCCTCGTCGTCCTCCCAGAGTCGGACCCGGATTCGGTCCGGAACAGTCGGCTCAGCAGCCGCCAGCACCTCCTTGCAAAAAATCCGCGAGAAATGCTCGACACTCGGGTTCAGTCCCTCGAAGGCCGGCTGGTCGTTGAGCGTTGTATCGGCGTAGGTACTGATAACGGTCTCAACTGCTGTGTTAATCTCATCAATGTCGACCAGATAGCCATACTCGTTGAGCGAGTCGCCTTCGAACTCGACGACGGCGGTAAACTGGTGTGAATGGAGCCTGCCTTCGGGGCCGGGCTCTGGAACCGTTAAAAAATGCTGGGCGATAAAGGGTCGACGAACCGAAACGGTGTACATATATCAGACTATGGACGGTCGTAACTAAAACATATTCCCAGTGTGTCGTCGGCTCGCTGGGCAAGCCGTGCGTAGGCCTCCCCGGCAGCCTCGATGGGATACTCATCCGTCAGTAGTTCGTCGGCTGGCAACTGGGCCAGTCGATCCCATGCAAGCGAGGTCCTGCGATTTCGATCCCAACGCCCCCGCAGCGACGGGTCGATGGTGCTTACTTGGCTGCTGGCAATCGAGATGCGACTTCGGTGGAACCGACCGCCGAAATCGAGTTCGGTGCGTTTGGTGCCGTACCACGAGCCGACGACGATCCGGCCATCGTAGCCCGTCACTGAAATGGCTGAATCCAGCGCGGCTGGATTGCCCGAGAGTTCGTAGCTCAAATCCGCGCCTGCACGTTCGCCGTTCGGTGAGTCGGCAGGCAGTTGAACCACATCGCCCACGGCGTCGGGAGCGACGCTCTCGGTAGCCCCGAGCTGTTTGGAGAGCCGTCGACGGCTCGCAACCGGGTCGACGGTGATGAGTTCAATCGGGAACGCAGCGAGCAGTGCGGTTGTCGTCAGCCCAATCAAGCCTTGACCGAAGACGACGACGCGTTCGCCGAGTCGGGGGTTGCCATCCTGAACGAGCGTACAGGCGGTCTCGACCGAGGGAAACAGCGTTGCGGCTGCGGTTGGAATCTCCTCGGGGACGACCTGAAGCTGCTCGACAGTCGCACAAAAATGACTCTCGTGTGGATGGAACGCGAACACCCGTCGGCCGATCCAGTCGTCGTCGACCGCCTCGCCAACGGCCTCAACGTGGCCGACGGCTGCATAGCCGTATGCAAGTGGATAGGACAAGGGCCCAGAGAGTGCATCGAGATGGAGGTCTGCGCTGAGGTCGTCGGAAACGCTGTCAGTGTAGACCAACAGCTCCGTGCCGGGGCTGATTGCCGACCGCTCGGTTCGGACGCGTAGCTCGTTGGAATCGGGCTCAGGGATCGGTGTTTTTTGGATCTCAAGTTCACGCGGGCCGACAAAATACAGAGAGCGACGAGTCATCCGGATTAGTCGTCACTTGGAGAGGGATGAGGTGTTGCGAACTCGACGGTTGTCCCGTCGAAGCGACACTCTTCGAGCGCGTGCTTGGCGGCGATTCCGGCTTTGTGTGCCGTCTGGTCCCGCCCGACACCGACTTTGAGTTCGATCCCCACGTCCGTCTCGACATGGTCGATAGCGTCTTGGTAGGCGTCGGCCGAGAGCTCCGGACAGACAGCAATAATGTTGTCGCCGCCGACGAAAAACGACAACGCGCCGTGGGCTTTTCGCATGTACTCCATCAGCGAAGCGTAGCTGCGCTCGATATGGATAAACGAGTCGAACTCGTTGAGTTGGTCGGTGTACTTGCCAGTGGCATCGTTGACGTCGAAATGTGCGATGTGGACAGACTCTGGAGCGGGCTCGCCGTCGAGAAACTGCCCGGCGAGCACCTCTGTGCGGGTTTCGTCTTGGGCGCTTCCGGCTGCTTGGAGTCGCTCAGTTGCACCGTCCAGTGCCTCGGCCGGCGTTTCGGCGACGTCGACGCCCAAAGAGACAGTCACTGGATACCGGTTGCTGATACTCTCTTGGAGCGTGGCGTGGTCGTTGCGGTCGATGCCGTTGGTGACCGCAATCATGTTGTCAAACCGAGTATAAAAGACGTAGCCCCCGCGGCCCCCGATAAACTGGGCGATATCCGCAAAGAGTCGCGACTGGAGCGTCTGTAGGTCCATCTCCCGCCGTGGCTCGGGTGTGACTGTCCAAGGGCCGTAGTTGTCGAGTTGAACGAGCGTCAACTGAGTAGTCGTCACAATACGCCCTCGTTAGAACGCGGGTACATTGTGTCTTTCTGTTGGGCTGAATGATTCGCCACCCCGGTCGAACAAACCGCGGGGTTCAACACTGCCAGCGACAATGTCGAGATATGTCGTATCAGGGGATTATACTGGATGTCGACGGAACGGTCGTCCACGGCGACTCGCCGATTCCGGGCGCGGCCGACGCGTTGTCGACTATCGACGCGAGCGGCTGCCAGCGAGTCTTTATCTCGAACAATCCGACGGATCCACCGAGCGCATACGAGTCACGATTCGAGCGCGCCGGGCTCGCGGTCGACCGCGAAGAAGTCTTCACCGCAGGGACGGTTACCACGGAGTATCTCAGTACCGAACACGCTGCCGACGAGTTGTACGTGATCGCCCAAGACGGATTTATCGACCAGCTTCAGAACGCCGGGCTCTCGCTGACCGACGAGCCGACGGCCGCTGACGCGCTGGTGGCATCGCTTGATCGTTCGTTTGATTACGACCTGCTCTGTGAGGCTGTCATCGCGCTAGCTGACGGCACACCGTTTATTGGTACTGATCCGGACATTCTGATCCCACAGGCCGGTCCTGATGTCCCGGGCTCCGGCGCGATTATTCACGCCATCGAAGGTGTCGCCGAGCGCGAAGTCGACGTGATCTGTGGGAAACCCTCGGAGTTCGCCCGCCAGACTGTTCTTGAATATCTGGATCTCCCACCCGAGGAGTGTCTGGTTGTCGGCGACCGACTCGATACGGACATCAAACTCGGCGCTGAGGCCGGTATGTCGACGGCCGTCGTCAAAACTGGAATCACTGATGGCAAGCGACTTGCTGCTTCCTCAATCAGTCCCGACTACGTGTTGGATTCGATCGCCGAGATCGAGACCATCATCGGCTAAGCATCTCTGCGGTCGGGCTGAACACCGTGAGCACCGTTGATGTGTGATATTGTCTGACAAAGATTTATATCCGATGCTGCTAACGGACAGGTATGGAACCGAGTGACACACCATACGTCTTCGGCGACGAACCGCCGCGCCCAGCCAGCCACGATCCCGAAGGACGGGACGTGGTAATTGTCGACGGCCAAGCGATGACGTACCGGAGTTATCACCGCAGCCGATAGTTCTCAGTACGAACTGTTTTCGGGGTCATGCTCGGCGAACCGAGAAAACCGAACGGCGAATGTGGGTTTAGAACGCGCCGCCGTTGACAGAGATCTCGGCCTGTAACTCCTCTCTGAGCGCGGCGTGGACGTGACAGATGCCCTCGGCACGCTCGACAATCGAATCGAACTGCTCGTCGTCGAGGTCGGCTTCGACATGAATCGCAAACCGGATCGCCGACAGATCATCACCATCGTCGAGGTCGGCTTCCGCGTCAATCTGGATCGTCCCGAGGTCGTCGACGCCCTCTTTGCTTCCGCCAACACGGAAGGCTGGCAGGAAACAGGACGCGTAGTCCGCGACGAGCACAGCGTTGGGGTTCGGACCTGTCTCGTCGGTCGCATCGATCGAAAGTTCGAACTCGCCGACCTGACTGGTGCTTGCGTAGCCTTCCTCGCTGACTGTCGTCGTCTCAATATCTGTCATTGCGTCCGTACAATCGCCGGGATGGACCCTAAACCTTGTTCACTTCGACGGCAAACGAAATCAGTACTGCTTACCCAAGTTGTCCGGCTCCGTCTGTGTCGGCCGTGTCCGAAAAACACCGAAGTAGACGGATCGGTCGCTGAATCACCTAACTCCAGACCGAAAGCCGAGCGATTCAGGCCTTATATCCCAATCGTCTCATCGCCCGCAAGCACATGCGGCGTTGCCTCAGTCGTGGTTTCGACCTGTTCGGCCCACTCGTCGGCGTCGACTTCAATCGGCGGGAAGGTATCGTAGTGCATCGGGAACGCATCCGCCGCACCAACCCAGTCGACGGCTATTGCGGCCTGCTGTGGACCCATCGTGAAATGGTCGCCGATCGGGACGGCTGCTGCGTCGGGTTCGAGATACGGGCCGATGACGTCTTTCATTTCACTCATGAGGCTTGTGTCGCCTGCATGGTAGAAACTCGTTGCCTCACCGCCGAGTGGGTGCTCGTCGCTGATGACGAAGCCAGCGGGCATCCCACCCGACAGATTGTTTTCGGTGTTGATGCCGTTCGTATGGTCGGCTCGCACCATCGTCACGAAGGCGTCACCGCACTCGACAGTGCCGCCAAGGTTCATGCCCATCCCGCCAACAGCATCCTCGAAACCGAGTTCTTCGGTCGCATAGCTAACGAGTTCGGGCGTCGCAACGAGTGTTGCCTCACTGAACTCGCCTGCGTGGGCGATGTGGTCGGCGTGGCCGTGGGTCAACAGTACGTAATCCGGCGTCTCGATATCACTCGGTTCGAGATC
>Ga0207421_10002581_pt1 | contig 22344 bp, 19 predicted proteins | sample SodLakKL_010_SED_4_FD_187542 | JGI IMG/M metagenome (GOLD analysis project Ga0207421, IMG submission 187542) | Alkaline sediment microbial communities from Lake Tanatar, Kulunda Steppe, Russia - 8KL_010_SED (SPAdes) (version 2) | ecosystem: Environmental > Aquatic > Non-marine Saline and...
CTCGTAAAATTTCCAACCTGTGTTGGAAAAGAGTAATCGGGCTCATAAAAGTTTGTATATGTAAAGGTGGCCGGTACACTCCGCGCCGAAGTCAAGGTTCGTACTCTGTATGAAAGGCTACGATCGGGATTAGAGCCGGTATCTTCAAACTCGAAAACATCACCATTAACTCTCCCGATTTCCGAATAACCACCTCCCGAAAGGCTCATGCTTCTTTCAATAATAAACTCCCTGACTAATGTGTTGCCGAATAATGGCATTTCCCAGGTCAGGCTAAACGAGTTCGGATTAGTCTGACTCAAAAACGTGCGGTCAATCTCCGGGGGCGAAATAGTCAGATTTCTGCTTACCTGAACTTGTACGGATGCTGTATTATCGGTTAAAAATCGAATGGAATATTGCCGAGACTGTGAAGTCTGGTTAGACTGCTGAGTAACCAGGCTGTCTAAGTAGCTCACAGCATCAGCAGGCAAAAGGTGTACGATATCGTTAGCACCTCCTCTTTCTCGAATAAGCTCGATTTGCGTTACAAAAAATGGACTTTCATCCCACCTAACTTCCCAATCTCTTTCATTTATAAAAGATATTCGGAAACGTGACGGGCGGAAAAAGTTGCTCGCATTAAAGGAGGTAGATAAATTAAAAACCTCCAGCGGTGTATGCCCTCGGTCTATGATAGCGGTAACCGTGTAATTCCGTGTTTCAAACTCCAAATCCAGCAGGGGTACCTTGTAAATGTGGTTAGTACCCTGCGCCTCAATACGTATCGAATTTTCACCATCTTCAGTGAGCGCTTTATCTGAAGAAATCTCAAAATGTGTTATATAAGGATATGTAGTCTGCCATGTTAACCTGAGTTTTCTTTCATCCTCTAAATACTCGTTCTGCAGATTAAACATTTCACCTATGCCCAGCTTAGCCTGCGAATAGTCAATTTTTATGCCTTCCTTTTCAGGTACATCCGCCCACGATGAGATCCTGTAATACGTATCGGGCAAAACCACAAGAGAGGAGTCCTGAAAGCTTAGCGTTTCAGGACTAAGCTCCGCGAGGGGCGTGTAGTTTAATGAATCACCCAGAGATTTTTCGAGAATCAGATAAGAAACGATTTCGGTTGGCTCAGTCCAGCTAACGGTAACGATACCGGAAGAATCAGCGCTCACGGACAGCCCCTCATTTTCAGCGGGCTGAAACCTGGGCGACAGCGGATCATTAACATTATTGTTGTTGAAAGGCCTGGTAGGCGAATCGCAGGCTGATACAAAACCGGCGAACAAAACGACCACAAGTACTAAATAGATATAATTTTTCATGACAAAGTTAAAACGAAGTTTGGAAACCGATAACGGGCTGTTGGTAAACCGGGTCAAAATCCAGGTATGGATTTATGATGCGATTCGAATCCCTGAATCCGATTGAAGGTGCAATAAAGCCATCAACTATATTTACCAGATAAAGCAGAGCCGTGCCATAGATGAAGACGTCCCGGGTCGTTGCATAACGTTCGGCATCATCCCTTGCGCGTTGTGCCTCAATTCCCAGCAAATACGCTTCAGATACATTGCCGGATTCCAGATAGCGATCGGCCAGTTCATTGAACTCGTCGTAGCGCTCGCGGTACAAAGCATCGTAGTTGAATGCCAAAGCAGTACCGCCGAGCATTCCGGCGATGAACGATACGGCTTTGATATTTTGATTCTTGTAGAACTGACTCCCCCCCGGAACCACGCTTAACGCTATAGACGTGGTTCTGGACGGCTGGAGAAAACGCTGGTGGGAGTTAAAGTACGACTCATCATCAGACCGGAATCTTCGGGTGAAACGGGCCCCACTGCTGTGAACCCCTGTTACCTCAAACCTTCCTGTTGTATCTACTACGGCATAATGTCTTCCGATAAATTCTCCATCCATAAATAAATCGGTTTCGGGATCTGAAAGAATAAAATGATTACCTCCCCAAAACAGTCTCGGATAACTGCTTCTTCCGAATAAGATCCGTCGACCCTGAATAGGAACAAGGGATGATCGCAGACCAATAACCTCTCCATCCCGAATCGTAAAATCAGCCAGCTGATCTACATAATACGGCTTTACAATCCTGATATTTAAAGGCCCCACAGGAAACGTAAGGGTATCACCGGAAGCGATGTGCAAGGCTGCATCAAAATCATCATTTATGATGACATAGGCTGAATCTAAACCGACTATGTTTATTCTTAGAAAACCGGTCAGCTTTTCATCTTCAGCATCATTTTGCGGCTCTTGAGAATAGGATGCAACCGTAAAGCTAAGAATTAGCAGTAGCGCAAGTGGTAAAATCAGTTTATTCATTTATCTGGCTTATGTGAAATCAGAACTCATCATAAACCTATGTACTGCAGGAAAATACAAGTAGACTGATAGATATTAATCCGAACAATGACCAATTACATTACGGACATATAATTCAACAATAGTTAAAGGGAGTAAAATAATAAGACTAATACCCTTTTTGAACAAGCTATAATTAGCATGGTTTTTATAAAAAAGCGCATGCCTCCAGCGATCTTTTCTACAAAATACAGACCTGCGTATTTCAAAGTTTAATAAGACGGAAACAGCTCATCAAGTGCATTCTATTTCATCAGCGAAATCTCCAACTCATCATCCAATTTTATACCAAACGCCTGCCCTTTACGTAAACTGTACGTAACCGATTTGTTTTACTTTTTATCTGACCTTCAGCTACTTTAACATTACCATTATGCGCAATCAGCCATTTCGCTTTTTTCATATTCTTCCGCTTGTCCTGATTTTCTTTATTTCCTCCTGCGGGGTGAATGATGCCGATACTTCATTGGATATCAGGCCGATCGATTTTTCTGAATTTGATGCCGATTTCTCCCAGCTTACCGGCAGCTGGGACTGGCAGTATACGGCCAGCTTTGGCGACGACAACGCCGAGCCGTTTGTACAGACGCCTTTAAGCACCGGCAACGACCGCAGTATCTTTTTCCCCGGCAACGGACAAATGGAGTTTTATCTGAACGGAGATCTGGATCGCCAGGAAACGGCAAATGAATACCTTCAGAACCGGATTTGGGGCGTACGGGGCGACTCGCTGGCCATTAGTGAAGCCCATCTGGGCGGGCCCGAAGTTTTGTATATTAGGGAGTAATCGCCTTATCACCCTTCCACTTATCCCGCGAAGCTCTCCCTGTTTTGAAACCCGGCATCCTTTTTGAAGACCGCGACCTTATCGTGCTGGACAAACCCGCCGGAATGCAGGTCGAAAAAGACCCGTTCGGCACGCCTAATCTGGAGGATTTCGTAAGCGAACACTGCCCGAGGGAGATCAGGATCAAAAGCGGACCCGGAATCGTGCACCGGCTGGATAAGCCCACGAGCGGCATTGTGCTCATTGCCAAAAAAGCTTCGATTTTGAAGCAGCTCAACAGTGATTTTGCCGAACGAAAGGTGATGAAACAGTACACGGCAGAAGTCAGCGGAAGGCCGGATCCGGCCGCATCAACGCTCGGACATTTTCTTGTGAAGGATGATGCGCTCCGAAAAGCCATCATACATGAAAACGAGGTGCCGAATAGTAAAAAAGCCGTTCTGAGCTACGAAACTAAGGAAGTTCGCTCAGACAGCACCCTCCTCAAAATCGTGCTCAAAACAGGAAGATATCATCAGATTCGGGCGCAGCTGGCGCATATGGGTCACCCGGTTATCGGAGATGAAAAGTACGGGAGCCGCATCACTCTTTCCCGCATTCACCTGCATGCATCACGCCTCGAGTTCACCCATCCCAAAACCGGAAAGCGCCTGCGTATTGAGTCGCCCGTGCCGTTTTAATCGATTGTGGCAGTGTCACTTAAATTGTGTATAATCCTGTAGTACATTTATTATCACCATACAAACGGTTCATCTATGAGTATTCTACGCATTATTTTTGCAATTCTTTTGCCACCACTTGGCGTATTTCTAACTGTGGGTATAAAGCCTGCCTTTTGGATCAATATTCTTCTCACCCTTCTCGGCTTTATTCCTGGCATTATCCATGCAATATGGGTTATTGCCAAAAACGACTGAACAAGTCCCGTGTATTCCTGGCCGGCTTTTCATCCTACGGTTTCTAACAGAAGGCTTTGAAAAACCTTCTAACCGTAAATCTGTAACATTTACTTCGGTATTTGAAAGGATACAACAGACTTCCCGAAGCACCTTTTGTGTATATTTTCCATAGCGTTCTATTACCAGCTTTCTGCTGACTCATCTGCCGTTAATATCTATCTTTCAGATTATCCTCATGCTGGCAAAAAAAATAATCACAGGCTTTATCGTAGTACTCCTGCTGCTGATTTCCGGCGTGTTTATTTATGTTTCCACGATAGATGAAGACGATATTTCAGCCATGATTGAAGATCAGCTGGGGCCGGATTTCAGCGTAGAGATTGAAAAGGCAGGAGTGTCGTTGCTCAGCCGGTCGGTTGATATCGATCAGATAAGCATCACACATCTCCCTCAGGACCATCTTCTTTTCCGGGCTTCCACCTTTACGATGGATGGCCTCAGCCTCAGCCAGCTGCTCCGCAAGCGTATTGCAATCAGCCATTTCGAAACCGAGGATTTTCTCGTCGACTGGGATGAGTCTCTATTCCGGGAAAAAGACGAAGAAAACGGCAATAATGACGACGCTCCCGGCATTAGCAAGGCCATCATCCATGATTTCAACTTTCGTAACGGCACGCTGATTCTTCGGGATGAAGGAACCGAGCGGCACCGTTATAACGAGGTCTATTTTAAAGGCGGATTTGCTTTCAGTCTGCTCGACGGATCTTTTTCAAGCCTGGAACGGGACAACAGCATTCGCGTAGACACGCTCGGGTTTTACCTTTCAGACGACCGCTACCGCTTTTCGCTGGCCGGTTTCGGCTTTTCCCAGGAGGAAGGCACATCAAGCCTCAGAGCCATGCAGCTTATTCCCGTTGGCGGATATGAACAGTACATGAGCGCATTGGAATACCGGGCAGACATGTATGAAATTGACCTTCAAAACCTGAGGGTAACCGGTATAGACGATTTGGCATTTCTGAATGAGGATACCATCATAGCCGACTCGGTTTATGCCGAAAATTTCACTATCGGGGTTTCCAGCAATCTGAAACTCGAAAAAGATCCCGATAGCGGTGATCCAAAACTGCTGAACGAGATGATACAAGGAGTTCCCTATCACTTTAAAATTGGCGTGATTACCGTGGGCAGAGGCAACGTGAGCTATTCGGAAGAAGCCAGAGACGGAGCCAGGCCCGGCACCGTACGGTTCAGCAATACCACGGCCTATCTTCGTGATATCGATTCGCAGTCGTCAGAACCGGCAGTGCTAACGGCCGTAACGTATTTCATGAATCATTCGGAGCTGAATACCGAGCTTCGTTTCACGCTGAATGACGGGCCGTTTCTCATGTCGGGCTCCGGCAGCCTTGACACATTCGACCTAACGCAGCTGAACGCTATTTTCAAAGATGTTGAAGGCATCGAAATAACCGAAGGGCAGGCTAGTGAGGTCATGTTTTCTTTCAGGATGAGAGATAGTGACGCAACGGGAAGAATGGTTCTGCATTATGAAGACCTTAAAATACAACCGATCGACAAAGATGATTACAGCAGCTCCTCAACCCGCAGAATCGCCGGTTTCCTGGCCAATGAGATCGCGCTTCGCTCCAACAACATGCCCGATGAGGAAGGAAATGCCAGAGAAGGCGAAATAGAGCATCAGAGAAATCCGGAGGAGGATCCATTTTTTAAATACCTGTGGCAAACCCTGAGATCCGGTATTTTTGATATCGTTTTGAGACTTTGAATTGTTTTGAACCTGAAGCGCTAAAAACCACGAATTTTGAAATACAGAAATCACGAAAAAATTCTATGAATTTTCCCTTTCGACTCCGCATCCGAAAAGCCTGGCACAGAATTCTTGAGATTCGAAAAGCGGTCCGTATTGTAAAATCCACAAATTACCGTTATTTACGGTTTGCCTCACCCGGGCACTTCTATTCGCCCCTGCCCGATCATGATGAAATAAACAGCAGCGCCCAAACCCTGTTCGACCGCTCCGCAGTTTCCATTCCGGGGGTTGACCTCAACGAAAACCATCAGCTTGAGCTCTGCGAACGTTTTGCTGCATTTCACAAAGAGATTCCCTTCGGTGATGAGCCGTCGGATCAAAACCGGTACCATTTCAACAATCCCTATTTCAGCTATGGCGATGCTGTGGCTTTATACAGTATGATGCGCAGCTTTCGTCCCGAACGCATCATCGAGGTCGGTTCGGGCTTTTCATCGGCGGCCATGCTGGATACAGACGAACACTTTTTCGATGGCAACACCAGCTTCACTTTTATAGAACCGTTTCCGGAACGTCTCGATGAGCTCCTAACCAATCAGGATAAGCAAAAAAAGCAGGTTCTGGACAAACCTGTTCAGCAGGTTCCGCTTTCGGTTTTTGAGGAACTTGATGAAAACGATATCCTGTTCATCGACTCATCCCATGTAATGAAGGCCGGCAGCGACCTGAGCTTTCTGATGTTCAGCGTGCTTCCGGTGCTTAAACCGGGCGTCCTTATTCATTTTCATGATGTGCTCTGGCCATTCGAATATCCGCGAAAGTGGTTCAACAACGGACGCGCCTGGAATGAAGCCTACATGCTGCGAACCTTTCTGATGCACAATACGGCCTACGAAATGTTGTTCTTCAATTCCTGGCTGGCAGAGCATCATCGCCCCATGCTGAAGCGTAACCTGCCGCTCATGCTGCGTCATCCAAACTCCAAAATCACATACAGCAACTCCAGTCTGTGGATTCGCAAAAAATAATGTGGCTGTGAAGTCTATTGTGGTTATGTTGCAGACTTGCAAAATGTGCTATTTTAAAGCTTTGATGATCTTTCAAACATACTCTCCTCATGACTGTGGAACGACCAAAATTTCTGAATTCAGAACTTGAAACTATTCACCCCAATCCGGATTGGGAAGGTGCTTTTACCAATGGAAACGGACGTTTTATAAACCAGCACGAGCCGTTTAAGACCAGCTTTGGCATGCTCCTAAAATGGCAGCTTTTTTCGCGTAATCCCCAAAAGGAACAAAAAGAGAACGATAACCGAAGGCTCCCGTTTGTGGAACACCCTGAGATTTTCTCCCGTAAGGATAATGCTATCATCTGGCTGGGGCACGCTTCTTTCCTTATACGGCTGGGAGGCAAAACATTGCTTACCGATCCTGTTTTTTTCGAAAGCATATTTCTTAACCGGCACGTCCCGCTCCCTTTCGACCCGGATACCATCGCAAATGTGGACTACATTCTGCTATCACACGACCACCGCGACCACTGTGACAAACGAACGCTTCAGTTCATCACAAAAAAATGCCCTGATGTACAAATCCTTACGGGCCTGAAACTTGAAGAGCTGATTCGCCCGTGGCTTTCAGGCAACCACGTACAGGAGGCGGCATGGTACCAGAAATATGATCTGGTTGAAGATTTCGAAATAATCTATGTACCGTCCCGCCACTGGAGCAAGCGTGGACTTACAGACGAGCGTAAACGCCTGTGGGGCGGCTTTATGATTCGCTACTGCGGCAAGCAGATTTATTTTATGAGCGACAGCGGCTACGGTCGTCATTTTGCCGACATCAAGGAAATCTGCGGTGCACCGGATTACGCCCTTATGGGCATAGGAGCCTATAAGCCGGAATGGTTCATGCAATATTCGCACATAAGCCCTACTGATGCCATTCGGGCCTACCAGGATCTTGGCGCACGCCGTTTCATCCCCATGCACTACGGAACCTTTGACCTATCCGATGAGCCGCTTCTAGACCCGATTGATGTCCTCAAAAAACAAAAACCAGACGGGCTCAGGCCGCTTGCCGTAGGTGAACCCATGCTGCTTACATTCGGAAAGGCATCACCCTAACATATTATTCTTTTTTCCGTAGAAAGCCACTTACAGAAGCGTTCAGAAAAAACATGGGTTATGTACACGTTTAAAAGTGCCAATATATGGTCAACAAAGTTCGATGTTATTTGTGGGCAAGATGTATTAGGCAATATTGCCTACAGCACCTTCATGAGCAGCGCAAATATCAGGATTGGAGAGGATGAGGTCGTAGTAGCTTCAAAAAAATGGTATTCAACTAAAAAAATTATCACTCAAAACGGAGAGCAAACCGGAAGTGCATCATTTAAGATGATGAGCTTTAAGCCCCGTATCGAAATTGAGTACAGAGGTCATATGTTTGTGCTGCGGGCAACCGACATGTGGCAACGGCATTATGATGTGTACCTGGGTGATAAGAATACGCCCATTGGCAGCATTAATAAGCGCGGTATTTTTTTTAACGCTTACGATGCAGATTTTCCGGAAAGCGTGGAGCTTTGGTTTCAGGCGGTGATGGTCACCCTTCTTATCACTCTTGCGACCTATCAGTCGGCGGCGGCCAGCTGATTCGGCTTTCGCTCCACCAGATATTTTTGTCCATCGAAGTTGATCCGCCCGTTATAGACGCCTTCCTCCAGCACAATGTCGTACCACTGCTGATAAGTTGATTTGATGGCGGCATCCACGATCGGATCGTCCAGAATGCCGTTTCGCCCCATATCGCGGATGGTGTAGGCAACATTGTCTTTTCTGTCACGGATGATGAACAGGTTATAAGTATCCGGCGCATTTACGGATAGCGAAATAACCTGATACTCCACATAACCGATTTCCAGATCATATTTGCGCTCGTACTCCCGGTCCCGCAGCTTACCAAGCTCCAGAGCAGCTCCGATTCCGGCCAGATAAATCTGATTGGCGCGTTCGAGGCCAATTCCGTTTAATATTTCGGCGTTCAGGTAGCCGTCCTGATTGATATCGCGATACCAGAAAATGATGTAGCCGTTTTCGCGCTTAACGAAGTCGTTTATACCTTCGGCATCGTCACCAGTGGCCTGATAGCCCACAATCTGGTAGGATTCACCATCATACTCAAAGTTGAAGATGGTGCTTTGTACAGGTTCAGTCGCCGCGCATGATGTGAACATAAATGCTAAGGCAGGCAGCAGAATAAAAAGGAGGGCAGGATTTTTCATGACGATTGTCGCTAAGTTTCACATAAAGACCATACTCAAATTACGCTCAAATAATTGTAAATTGCAAAAGCCGTAGTAAAGAATGTGCTCTCAGCTAAATTTAACGCCACCTTATTCTTCCATATCCAGCTTATGTTCGTTCGGTTTATTATTGCTTTTTTTCTGGGCTCCGTAGCTGTGTTTCTGCTCATGCTGCCCTCAGCCGTCCGGCACGGCTGGAGCCTCAGTTTTTCGATCATCCTGCTGAGCAGTGGTATTGTTATCGGACTGCTCGGTATGCTGTTCAGCGCCAGCGCGTGGAAGAGTCTGTTTAACAGCTGGGCTGGTATGTTTAAATAAATATATGAACCTGTCCCCCCAATTTTTCGTATTCGGGACACGGCCATGCATTAATTAGCCAAATGCCGTTGTGCATCACCCTGTACTAACTTTTAAAAATCATTTTGTTAAATCGTTTTTCTACATCAGATATTCGCTGGGCCGTCGCAGGAGCTGCTGCGCTTTTAGGTGCCGTACTTCTGTTCTGGTTGTTTGAGCCCGAGTTCCATATCCCTTCAGACATAAGTAAATCAGAAATTATCCGGATGGCAGGTGATGATAGCCTGAATATGGGCTACCAGCTGAATGAGGAAAAGTTGCGGGCGGTGCTCGAGCGCAACCCTGAGTTTCAGAAGGCATTCATCAGAGAAAACGGCAAACGGGCGTTTCGAAGACAGCTGAGCGATCCGGATTTTGCGCGCTTCTTTTATACCTGGCAGCTGAGCTTCCGCGACATCAACGAAAACCCTGATGAAGATGACTCCAACAGGGAAACCCGGCTCGAGACCATAATGAATCTGACGCCGGAGGAAGCTGAAAACTTCGACTTCCGCGAGCATTTTGACCCTTCCATGCGACTGCGTCTCGACCTTGAAGGCAATCTTGTCGGGTTCAGCCGGAGCGTAATTGTGATCCCGGAACTCGCAGACAGCCTGAATACCCTGCACCGGGATTCGACAGCCCAAAGGCAGAACCTCTTTTTCACATCGGCCGAGAAGCTAATCGAACAAACCGCCTGGGCTAATTTCAACCTGTCCAGAGGAACCTTCACCCGAAACACTACCGACAGCGATGGAAACTACACGGTTGATGTACGCTTCACCATAAGCGACGCACCCCTTCCATCCAGCCTCGGCCTCAGTCTCAGCTCGGAAGGCCATATTTCCGGTATGCGGCTTATTGGTAATTTTGAGGAGCCGGAGCGCGGAGTAATTGGAAAAGTGCTGAACGTCATTTTAGTCGGGGTATTTCCGGTATTCATTGTATTACTTCTGCTGGGTCAGTTTTTCAAGCGGCAATATGCCCGCCTGATTGATCTGAGTATTGCAAAGTATGATGCGCTGGCATTCGGGTTTTTATTCTCCTTTGTGCTGGGAATTCAGGCCGCCACGCAAGAATATCAGGGCGCGATTCCCGACTTCGGCGCACTTCTTATAGGACTTGGCGTGTTTTTGGGCGGGGGCCTGTTGTTTTCGGCCCTGGCCGTTGTTGTATTTTCTACCGCCGATTCGCTGAGTCAGGAGGCCTGGCCGCGTAAAAAGTATAGCTTTGCACTATTCCGACAGGGGCTTATCAACAATAAAATGGTTGGTAAATCCGTGAGCCGCGGCCTTACCGCCGGATTTTTTATGACGCTTGCGTATGTTTTACTCTATGGAGTTACCGATTCCGCCATTAGCTCGTTTTATGGTGAAAGCGTGGTTTCAATTACTGCAGCACGCGGGCTGGTGGCGTTAATTCATCACCCGATTACAAGCATAATATCGGCAATTATAGTTGTGTTTTTGTTCATACTGGTTCCGGGCTCATGGTTAAAACTACGTGGAGCTCCCAACTGGCTGCTCATCACCCTGCTCTCACTTTTTTCCAGCCAGGTCTTCATTTTTGCGCCAGAGGCCGGTAATTTCTACATCACTTACCTCCTCCGATTTGCCATTGTACTCGTGCCAGTGCTTGTGTTTCTGCGTTACGATATCGTAAGCAGCTGCATCACCCTTATAACTTTTGCTTCGGTGATGCTCGGGCTTCACTCGCTTATCTTGCCGGTAATCAGTGATTTTTTGATGGTGCTCATGTGCGCAGCCTTGATTACCGGTATTGCTGCCATCGGGTTTGTGGGACTCAACTCAACGGTGGAGTATAATGAGCTTCCCGACCTGGAGCCGGAGTACATCAAGCGACTGGCGCGGGAACAGCGAATTGAGAAAGAGTTCGAGCTGGCCCGTGAGGTGCATGATTCGTTTCTGGCTTCCGCCCGGCCTAGCGTTGAGGGATACGACATTGCATCGAGCTGCAAAACGGCTTATGAGGTTGGGGGCGACTACTATGATTTCATCACCCTTAACGAGCACAAAACGCTGGTTGTGATTGCCGACGTTAGTGGCAAAGGGGTGAAGGCTGCGTTCTACATGACGCTGGTTAAAGGATATCTGCAGAGCGTTTCCGAACAGACTGAAGACGTTGCGGAAATCATTAAAACCGTAAACCGCTTGTTTTATGCCAACAGCCCTCGGGGCACTTTTATTACGGTGCTTGCCGGCGTACTCGATACGAAGACGAATACCTTTACATTTGTACGGGCTGGTCATGATCCGCTGTACTTTCTTGGGGGAGCCGGGCGCGGAATTCAGGTATATCAGCCGAAAGGTTTTGCGCTGGGAATGGCCAGGCCGGAGGTTTTCAATACCCATCTGGAAACACGCCGTATCGAATTAAGCACCGGCCAGCCGATCATACTGTTTACCGATGGCTATCCGGAGAGCTTCAACCTGAACCGACAACAGCTGGGGGAAGCACGCCTCAAGCGCATTATACAAGCCAGTTTTGCCCAGAGCGACAGCTCTGTGCAGCTACTCGACGGAATACGTAAACGGGTTGCGAGCTACGTGTCCGGCGCCCGCCAGCACGACGATATGACGATGATTGTTATCAACCGGTCGCTTTCGCTCCCAACTGTGAATGGTGAGTTGTGAATTGTGAATTAGTGGGACGCAGATTCGCGCAGATTTTTCGCGAATTAACGCAGAAGGATATACGATATCTGATAGGGGATTTTTAATGTCATTTTGGGAGGGAGAGAAAGAATCCAAAACTCCAAACTCAAAACGGTGCGAAGCACCTAAACGCTCCTCAAATACCTCTGAGTCATTTAAGACTCGACCATTGTTTATTCCTTATTGTTAATTATTCATTCACTATCTGTCACTGTAAAATGAATAATGACACACTGTTGACACTGAAATACTGAACTTATTTCACTTTCAGTTTCTTCAGCTTGCTCTGTAGCGTGGTTGGAGGCATTCCAAGCAGGGCCGCGGCTCCGTCGTCTCCGTAGATTTTGCCGGCAGTAAGTTTGAGCACCTCGCTCATGTAGTTTCTGCTCATTTCATCGTAGGTGAGCACGTTACGAAGTTCGGGACTCAGGTTTTCGGCAAATAAGCCGCCCTGTTTTCCGGAGGCCGGAGCGCCCAGCTTAAGTTCTAATTTGCCGTCGGCGCTTTCAAGAACTGCGGCCCGTATTACGTCTTTCAGCGTAGCGAAGTTGTCTGGCCAGTCGTGATCGATGAGTTTATTCATCTGTGCATTCGAAAACTGTGGTTCGGGCCGCATATCGAGCGCCTTAACCAGTCGGCTCGTCCAGCTTTCAACTATGTCCGGAATGTCGTCTTTACGGTGCCTGAGCGGGGGAACCGGAATCGGGAAAAAGGTGTAGCGATACAGCAGGTCTGTGGGAATTTTGCCCTGTTCCGCCAGCTGATCCGGCGAGTAGCGGGAAGTCATTACCAGGCGGGTATTTAAGTCGATACGGCTGCGCTCGTCGAGAAGGCGGGTGAGATTTTCCAGCTGCAGTTCGCTTAATTTATGAAAAGCCTCGAGGCGGATAATCAGATCCTGCTTTACGTCGGTGAGGAGAAACGAACCGGTATCCGGACGTTTTTCAAGCAACATTTTGAATTGCTCATTTCCGTTATCGACCGACATATCGGCCTGGCGCACCTCAAATTCACTTCCTGAAAACTCCAGCGTATCCAGAATTCGCTGAGCCAGCGTTCGTTTGCCCGTAGCCGGCTCGCCGTGAAGTACAATATGGCCGCTTTGTGATGCCGCAGTATCCACCTTGTCGAGTACGCCCTGCATCACCTTGGATTCTGCTATAAACGGGAGCTCGTCCGGCACAGTCGACAGCATGGTTTCGGTTACATTCAGCGCTTCGAACACCTGCTGCTGTATATCGCCCTGATCGGCATCACCCTTTAAAGACGGCGTGAGAATTACCGAAATGAGGTTGTTCCGGTTGGCCTTGGACTGGAAAACGTTGAAGCTGAAATTGTAAACCAGGACTTTACCCTGCTTGTTGCTCAGATGAATTACCGGCAGCGATGTTTGTCGCTTGCTTGTATGGCTGAGGCGGGCAATTTCCTCGACAAGAATTTCGAGCTCTTTGGTTACCGCACTGTTTTCGGTCTCCGAAGCCAGCACGTATTCTTCGGTGCTGAAGCCGAGATCTTTCTTGAGATGAGCATTGGTAAAAAACAGACGCGCCTGTTCGCTGGCATCGATTCTGAAAATAAGCACCGTGGCCGGGAGCTTATCCAGCAGTTCGCGCCAGAACAAACTATTGGCGTTAATTTTGTCCTGATGGGTCATGAGTCGTGAGTGTGATCCGTATCGTAAGAAGCGGGCTATACAAGAAACCGGCTTTTGAGTAGTTGCAGAATATAGCACTGACTTTACTTAGTGGCAATGCTATTTCGTCATCTCATCAGCGATATTTCGGTTATACAGTGAATGTCCGTCGGGATCTTCTTCATATTTGTGCAGAAAACGCACTCCCAGATAAATGAGGGGCGTATCGAACAGGGCTGCAAAAAACTTGAAAATATACGAGTTGAAGATAAGTATCACCAAAGCGCCCACCGTAGTAACGTTATCGCCCAGGTTCCCGCTGAAGTACAGGATGGTAAGAATGGCGGTCGAATCGACCAGCTGACTTATCATAGTCGAGCCGTTATTACGCAGCCAAAGGTGTTTTCCTTTGGTATACCGTTTCCAGAAATGATACAGGCGAACGTCTATGGTTTGGGCCGTGAGATAGGCAATCATGCTTCCGATTGTGTTGCCAACCATGAAACCGTACACGCCGTCGAACAGGCTCTCTCCCGCGCTTACCCCGCCGGTATTAGGCAAATAATAGCTAATGGTCATGATGAGTAGCATGAATGCATTCATAAAAAAACCAACCCACACCAGAAGCTGTGCCCGGCGGCGACCGAACAGCTCGGAAACCAAGTCTGTAACCAGAAAAGTGACCGGGAATGCAACCAAACCAACGGGAATGCTCATTACATAGAGGGAATCGTCGCGGACCAGAGATGGTGTGTACGGGATGAGCCAGGCCGGCAGATTCCACTCAAAAAGCGTGGCAAATTTGGTAGTTCCAATAATGTTTCCCATCACCAGAGCTGTTATAAAAACGGCGCACAAAAGCAGGAAAACCATGTCCCGCCTGAATTTCAGCTCCTTATCAGGAGGTGTACTCATCACAAAAAAGAGTCAGTTGAAAGTATATATCCGGGCCGCAAAGAGCGGATGCATAAAGCTGTCTGCACGAACGTTGTACAACAGCCATTGGTTCAGTTTACAGACAACAATATCGTAATTCCGGTTAATTTTCCGGAACCATTTATTTCTACTTATGTCCAGCGAATCCACTTTCGAACAAAAACTACTTCTCGCCGACGCAGCCGTAATTCTCTACGAAGAACAGGGCGAAATGCCGGGTCTGTTCGATATAGCCCGTGCGGCTGGCATGCCCGCATCAGAAATTTACAGCCATTTTCCCAACGTGCCGGCCATCTACCATTTCTGGTACGAAAGTCTGCCCCTGCGCTATGAAGCAATGATTACCGAGCTCGAAGGTTACGATGAGCTTATCCTTTCTGAAAAACTTACCAACATGATGCTTACCATTACAGACATGATGGAAGAGCATATGTTTTTTGTTGAAGCCACCTTCGACAGCATGGTGTTTAAAAACCAGAGCTGGCATCCGTTTGTGAAGGCGAATGAGGCGCTCATCAAAGAGTTGATTAACACTCATGAGGGCATAAGCCGAACGGCGCAAATTGTGTTGTGGGATGATGTGTATGCGTTCCTGAGCAAAGAGTTTTTGCACGTAATCAAATTCTGGATGCGCGATACCTCCGAAGGTCGTGAAAAAACCATGGCGCTGATGGACAACTTCAACGGGTTGCTGGCCGAGATTATGACCAACCGCATTATCGACAGAGGCACGGATCTTGTTCGATTTTTCTGGAATGAAGGTCTCATCAAAATTCCTTTTTTCAAACCCTGAGGGTTTTCAGACGCTGGAGCCATCACCCTGCATACCAACAAACTATTTCAATAAAATACGAGAACGCATTGAGTAACGATTTTCCTTCCGGCAAGTTTGAGCGCGGACGCGCCATTGCTAAAACCGGCCTCAAAATGGGGACCAACTATGCCAAATTCCGCCTTAAGGAGGCATTGGGCAAGAAAAGCACACGCGAAGAGCGTAGCGAGCTGAACCGCACCAACGCAGGCGAATTGTTCAAGGAATTTAGCAAGCTCCGCGGAACCGCGCTGAAGCTTGCGCAGGGCATGAGTCTGGATACGGCCATTCTGCCCGAAGAGTTCGCCGACGTGCTCACTCAGGCGCAGTACGGCGTTCCGCCCATCAATCGGGTGCTGGTGAGGAACATCATCAAGAAGCAGTTGGGCGCCTATCCCGAAGACATTTTCGAAGAGTTTGAGCCGGAAGCCACCGCAGCAGCATCGCTGGGTCAGGTGCATAAAGCCGTTTCCAAAGACGGCAGGCAGCTGGCGGTGAAGGTGCAGTACCCGAACGTGCGCGATACGATTCAAAGTGATCTCGGGATGGCTAAAATGATTTTCCGGCAAATCGTAAGCGGTGATAAAGCCGATGAGTATTTCAGTGAGGTCGGCAATAAATTGATGGAAGAAACCGACTATCGCCTCGAGGGCAGTCAGATTGAGGCTTTCCGCAAGCGATACGCCGACGAAACCACGGCCACGCCCGAATGGATTGAGGAGCTTTCGACCGGCAGCGTACTTACAATGACCTGGCTCGAGGGCCGCCACCTCAACGAGTTCCTCAGAGAAAACCCGTCTCAGGAAGAGCGCAATCATTTTGGACAGCTGCTTTGGGATTTTTTCCACCGCCAGATTAACGACAGCTACACCGTACATGCCGATGCGCACCCGGGAAACTATCTTTTCCTGGATGATGGCCGTCTGGGCGTTATCGATTTCGGTTGCGTTAAGGTGTGTCCGAAGGATTTCTTTCTCGACTACATGAGACTGTTCGTGGCGCACAGAAAGAGCGATGAGCAAACTATGAAGCAGCTCTACTCTCGTCTTGAAATTATCGAAGACCCGGAAAACTACAGTAAAGACGATCAGGAGTTTTATGATTACTCGCTTCGTTTAGGCAACCGTTTTGTATCACCCTACGATCACGATACTTTCGATTTCGGCGAAAAGGAGTTTTTTGATTCCTTCAATAATCTCGCCAAAGAAGCCACCGCATTCCGGGAGCCAAGGGGAAGCCGCCACTTTATTTTTGTAGCCCGTGCCCACCTCGGAATGTATCAGATGCTTATGAAGCTGAAGGCCGTTGTTGATGTACGACCCGGCCGCGCCATGCTCGAGGAATTTCTGCGCAGACACCAGATAGCCGATGGGGTGCCGTCATAAAAACAACAAAACTGACGCACAAAGAGTTATAGAAGTATCCGCCGGCTCTTAGTTCGGGGATTTTAGCGGGAGTTTGCGTACTTTCCGTGCTATTTGCAACGCAGCTGTTTGTTATTAATCACGCTACATTAACCAAACTACTACCCATGATGAAAAAAATTGCTACGTTTTTAGTCTTGTTTTTGGCCATTGGCTACACTCAGGCCAACGCCCAGTATATTTTCGGAGCATCTTACGAAGTGCGTTCCGATGAGCCAACCAACGGATTTGGTCTTCATTTCCAAAACGACTTCACCGTTATTCCAATGCTGCTGGATGTCGGCTTCCGTTTCCAGACCAGCTTCTACAACGAAAAGTACAACACCAGCCTCCAGGATCTTGAAATCCGCCAGGAGGATACTTCCTACGATTTCGGTCTTGGCATAATTGCTACAGCAAGCGCCGGTTTTGTAGCCCCCTACGTAGGTGTGGGTATCGGTTATGAAGTATTCAACCGGGACTCCAGCTTCAGCGCAAACGGCGGCAGCGCAATTTCGACCATGAGTGAATCAGATAATGGTCTCTACTACTACGGGGCTGTAGGTGCAGGGGTTACCATCCTTCCCATTATTCGTCCGTTTGTGGAATACCGCTACCGTGGCGTAACTTCAACCGATTTCATGCCCAGCGATTACGGCACCTGGGCCTTTGGCGTACAGCTCCGCTTCTGATATAATCCGTATCTGCTTTAAATCTCAAATCCCGTCTGCCAACTCCGGCAGCCGGGATTTTTTTTGTTTGATTATCTAAGTCTCAAAGGCTCAAAACCAAATTACGAGCGTTTGGGTGCTTCGCGACCGAAAATTCTTCAACTGCTTCAGAGATTAATTCACCATTCACAATTCACAATTCACAATTCGGAGCTAAGCGACGTTTGGTGATGAACTCCTGCATAGCTATTTTCATCAGTCAGCAAACATAACTCAATTCTTTTCTACTGTTCTGTCTATGAATTTCAAGATGCCTCACACGCTCACGCTGCTTTTCTTCCTGATGGTTGCCGCTCTGGTAGCCACCTGGATTATCCCGCAGGGTTCCTTCGAAACCGAACTGAATGAAGCCGGGCGTGAAATGGTGATACCCGGATCCTACGAAACCTCGGAGCCGTTTTACCTGAGCCCGATGAATCTGTTTACCGGTATTCCGAGAGCGTTTGCAGCTGCGCAGGACATCATCTTTTTCCTATTCATCATCGGCGGCGTTCTGGCCATAATCCGCCGCACCGGCACCGTTGATGCCCTGCTTGGCCGTCTGCTCGAAAACCTGGGTGATAAACCTCAGGTGCTCATTTTTACCGTAATTTTTGTGTTTGCGGTGGCATCCAGCGCGATGGGGGCTTCCGGGGAATACATTCCGTTTGTGCTCATACTCGTGGCCCTGTGCCGGGCCATGAATCTCGACGCCATGACAGCCGTCGCCATTGTGATAACCGGCTACGGCGTTGGATACGGAACGGCTGCTTTTAATCAGTACACCGTGGTAGTTGCTCAGGGCGTGGCCGATCTGCCCACCTATTCCGGCTGGCAGCTTCGCGCCGGTATTCTGCTTCCCTTTGTGATGATAGGCGCGCATCACGTGTGGAGCTACTCGAAAAAAGTGTTGCACGACCCGGCCGCCAGCCTGATGCAGGGTATTAAACCGCCGGATGCCGGAGCGCCGCCCAAGGCCTATCCGGAGCTGACCGCTAAGCACATCCTTATTTTGATTGCCTTTTTTGCAGCACTCGGCACGGCGGTCTGGGGAATCGCCACCCGCGGCTGGTATCTCACCGAGCTCGGCGCAGCCTTTGTGATTCTAGGAATTGTAACCGCCATTATTGGCAAAATCGGCCCCAGCACCACGGCCAAGGAATTCGTTTCGGGCGCTATGGATCTCACTGAAACAGCTCTGCTCGTCGGTGTTGCCCGCGGTATTGCTCTTATGATGGAAGACGGTCAAATCCTTCACACCATTGTATATTATCTCTCCATTCCGCTTTCCACCGTTGGTCCCGAAATTGCCGGTGTTGGAATGATGCTTATGCAAACCGTTCTGAATCTCTTTGTACCATCTGGAAGTGGTCAGGCTTTTGTCACTATGCCGCTCATGGCACCCTTAAGTGATCTCTTGGGCGTATCCCGGCAGATTGCAGTTCTTGCCTTCCTCTTTGGTGATGGCTTCGCAAACATGCTCGTTCCCACCAACGCCGTACTGATGGGCATTCTCGGCATGGCAGGTGTCCCCTACGACCGCTGGTTCCGCTTCTGCTTCCCGCTGCTCCTCAAATTCCTCGGAGCCGGCGCAGTGGTAATTGTGCTTGGGGTGATATTTGGGTACTCGTGATCAGGATGGCCAGGATGGCAGGATTTTCCGGATGGGGTGAAGGTTCAGGTACCTCGGTTAAAATTCTTTGGATTTGTGGATGAATTGGATTTTCACAATCATCCTTCTTCAATCGTTTTTGCAGTTTCGAACTGGTACCTATCCTGTACATCCTCAAATCCTGGCCATCCTGATTCTCCTTATTAGCCAGTTGGACCCCGTTCGTAGGGGTCCGGATGTTTTCCATAATTACCATGAAGTCCACCGACCCATACCGATCCCGAACATCTCGGTTGGTTGATTTAGGATTTGGTGGAATTATGAATGAATAGGATTATCACAGAATTTTTTCTACTAACATTTTCGGCCTCATTAACGCCCCGTACCGATCCCGAATGGGATCGAGAAACAAAAGCCATGTCAGCCATGTCAGTTTGACTCCATTCGGGGTCCGGATCTATTTCATGTCTACCATGCCGGACAACTGACCGTACAGATCCCGAATGGGATCGAATAAAAATAGCCCCGGATGCAATCCGGGGTAAAAAAGATTCAGCAAAGCGAACCCCGAACGGGGTTCAATAGATGGTTGGTTGCTCGCTCAAAGGTAGTGGTTAATCTGCCTCAGTTTTAGTGCAAGGAATCAGGCTCCATCATTTATCTTTTGATTTAAGCTCATTTTGTGTACTATACAATGTAAGAACATCGTTAGTAACGAAACTCTTAAAAAATGATCAAAAAACTTCAAAAAATAGGTAATAGCCGGGGCTTGTTGTTAGAAAAACCTCTGCTTAAGCTTCTCAAAATCAAAGATGATGACAGCGTAGAAATTGTACCTCACGAGGACGGATTGCTTATAAAGAGAGCGAAACAGCCGGATACCAAAGACGCTTATCGCGAAATCAGCAGTAAACACAGGAAGTCGCTCGATAAACTTGCAGAATAATGCAGGACCCGGTCTTCCTTAGGGCTGAATCAGGATGGCCAGGATGACAGGATTTTCCAGATGGAGTGGAATTCGGACATCCTCATTTTCTGAATTAGGATTTCTTGGATTTAAGGATGTTTAGGATTGGATTCAAACACCCAAACCTTTCTCTCCGGCAGGCAGGCCTGTCTGACACAGCGAAGCCAGGCAGGCCCTAAACCCTTAACTCCAACCGCGGAGCGACAGCGTAGCAAAACTGTGCAGGCCGCGACAGCGACCCAACCCAAACAGCCGTAAAATGGCTCCGAGCCGGAAGCCATTTCCCGTTTGCAGCAAAGTCAGGTTTTTCCCACATTAGGTGCTTTATGCTTCCGGGTATATTTCTCCCCGAATTTCACTCATTTCTCAAAAACCTGATTTCATGAACATCTTCTTCTGGGTCGTAATCGGCTATCTCGTTCTGCTGATGAGCATTTCAGTGGTCAAAAGTTTTGCCGTTAAGAGTCAGGATGATTTCATGGTGGCCGGGCGTTCGGTTCCCACCTATAAACTGGTTGCCACCCTTTTGTGCACCTGGATTGGCTCAGGTGGCTTGCTAGCCGGGGCCGGACTCGCGGCTCAGGTCGGGCTTTCCGAACTTTGGATGGCCGCCGGGGCATGGATTGGCATCATACTGGTGTACTTTCTGGCGGGTAGGGTCCGCAGGATTTCTCAGTACACCGTGCCGGATATTCTGGAGCTCCGCTACAACAAATGGGCGCGAATTCTGGGCACTATCGTTATTGTGATTGCCTACGTGACCATCGTCGGCTATCAGTTCAGGGGCGGGGCCTTTGTGCTTGAGCTCGTGGCCGGACTCCCGCAGTGGCAGGGCGTGCTGCTAACGGCCGGATTCATCATCATATTTACCGCTTTTGCAGGCATGCTTTCCATCGTTTCGGTCGATATCATCAACGGGGCGGTGATTACCGTGGCTGTGGTGGTAGCCGTGCCGCTGGTCTATTTTAACCTGGGCGGGAGCGAATACCTGGCGGCCGAGATTGATCCGCAGATGTTTTCCGTATTTGGCGGACATAATTTCCTGTGGGCTATGGGCGTGTTTCTGCCAACTCTGCTCCTGCTGCTGGGTGAGTCGAATATGTATCAGAAGTTTTTCTCGGCCAAAAATGAAAAGGCGGCAAAACACGCGGTGGTCTGGTGGGTTACCGGTACCATTGTGGTCGAAACCGCTATTGCGTCTCTGGCGATTCTGGCCTTCAGCCATTTCAACTCGCTTGCGCCCGGTTCGGCTTTTTATCTGGGGGTTGAAAACGCCGAGCAGATTATTCTGCATACCGCTCGTTTCGGCACCGAGGTTGGCATTCCCCTTGCCGGCGGACTCCTTCTGATATGCGCCGCGGTAGCCATTATCACTTCAACGGGCAACAGCTTCCTGCTGGCTCCATCAACAAACATCACACGGGATATTTATCAGCGGTTTGTGAATCCGCTGGCTTCTGAGAAGCGAATTGTTGTTTTCCAAAGGGTGATGGTTCTCCTGCTCGGAATCTGCGCCTGGCTGATGCTCACTCAGTTCGACACCATTCTGGCAATGGCTTTCACAGCCTACACCATGATTGGCGCCGGACTCACTCCGGCCCTGCTTGCCGCTTTCCTGTGGAAACGCGTGACTACCGCCGGCGGGGTGGCCTCGATAGCTACCGGAATGGGCGTAACGCTGCTCATCACCGTTCTGAATAACGTGCTAGCCGTACCCCTGCTCAACGAAGCCTACATCGTGCTTCCGGCAGCCGGCGCCTCCATTTTTGCGCTTGTGGCGGTATCGCTCGCTACCCGACCCGATCCGGCCGAAAAATGGGAGCCGTTCTACACCGATAAAGGCGACATTAAAGATGCAATTGATGAGTTCAGGCAATAAATTGTGAATTTTGAATGGTGAATTGTGAATTACAATTGATAGTCAGACAGGACGCTGATTCACGCTGATTTTTCCGCCGATTAACGCAAATTGTGAAATCTAAAGCTTTGGGCTTCTCTGCGTGAACCCTTAAATCTGCAACTTCTTTTCGCCTTTCTGATTTGAATTAAGCGTAACTTACCTAGTCGTAATTCACACTTTTTCAACTTTGTTTTTTAGCTTCATGGATATCCTTTTATT
>Ga0207421_10002582_pt1 | contig 22343 bp, 31 predicted proteins | sample SodLakKL_010_SED_4_FD_187542 | JGI IMG/M metagenome (GOLD analysis project Ga0207421, IMG submission 187542) | Alkaline sediment microbial communities from Lake Tanatar, Kulunda Steppe, Russia - 8KL_010_SED (SPAdes) (version 2) | ecosystem: Environmental > Aquatic > Non-marine Saline and...
GAGTCTTCACCCCGCGCGTAGACCTAGAGGATGTCGTCAAGGCCAAGCACATGAATGATGTGCAGGCCGAGATTACTGCCATCCAGGTCGCGCTAGGTACCGACCCCTCGGGTGGGAGCAATACCGTCCGTGAGCGCATCGAAGACGTTGAGACCGGTTTGGCGGCTATTCCTACCGGCGCTGACCCCTATCCCCAGTACTACAACACCCCGCGCCACGAAGCCAACAACCACTCCTTCGTCGAACACAATCAACTGTCCGGACTCGCGTCGGGTGACCCACACCCTCAGTACTACAATCAGAGTCGGGGGGATGCCCGGTACGCTAAGATCGATGACATTCCCAGTATGCCTGAAACGGCAACCCCCTACGTTTACGCCTACGCAACCTGGCCTTCCTCGTCTTCTAACACCCGACGCAACCTCAATGGCACAATTCGCATCCCTACCTCGTGGAACACCGCGCATGTCACTGTTCGTGCTCACTGGGGTATGCAGGTGGAGCACACCGGAGGAACAAATGCCCAGGCTACTCTTAGGGGCTGGGCAACGTGGAACGGGAACCCTCCCTCGCACGGGATGAGTGGTAGTAGGCTGAAGAATACCCACGCCTTCATCGGCTCGCGTTGGTTCACTACCGGGACCTCGGTAGCCTCCTGGAGCATCTCTTCTACCGGGAATCAGCAGTACGGGGTGGTGCTTGAATGGCTCGGTTCCTGGGACTTCCGGTGGACGATGGATGTCCATGTTGAGGCCTTTGCCACAAGAAGTCAATAGTTAGGCTCAATAGATGGCTGTTTACGGCTTTGACATCTATGGGGACTCCCCTTATGGATGGCTCGAAACGAACTTCGATGCAGAGCCGTTCTTGGCGATGCCTCAGACGTACGGCCAGTGGACTACCGTTGAGAAAACCCAGCAGTACGAGGACGGCACCGAGGTAACCTTCGAGGAGCGCCGACGCATTGGTGAACTCCTCGTCTCGTGGAATGTACCGTCGGGAGAATACGAGCGCCTGAGGCTCGTACGGAACACGAGAGGCTTTAGCGCCCACCAAGACGACGGTCTTGTCCTCTTTGATGAGTTAAAGGAATCAGCCCTTTCTTCCATCATGGACCGAGGGCTCAAGCCCGGCGCATTCATCTACTACACGCTCTGGGCCTACAATGAAGACTTCATTCCCTTCGGCGCGCTCGGGTGGAGGCGAGCCGGTGACACAATCGGCATCCCTCTCAAGGACCACGGCTACCGGAACCGTCTCTGGGAACTCCTCCCCGACATGTATGCCGAGGCTGACCGTACGATGTGGAAGTACACGTCCCAGTTTCCGAAGGACCGAGACCTCGCCTGGGAGAAGGGTGGTCCTCTTCAGCGATTCATCGGCGTAATTGGTGAGCAACTAGACCACATCCGTAGTGAGTACGAGTCCCTGTTCACTCTGAGGGACATCGATCAGATGTCGGCGGGGATGCTTCCTCTTTTGGCCCACGAACTAGGAGTCAGGGTCGAGGCCGAACTAGGATCGCAGTTGACGAGGAAGTTGCTCAAGAACTCCGTATACATCTCCCAGCACAAGGGGACTCCCATGGGCGTTAGAGCCCTCGTGTCCTCCGCTGCTGGGTGGGATTGTGATCTCCTCTATGACTCGATGGAGCGAAAACTCGATGTACTCCTCCTGCCCGACCGCTTGAATCTCATCCCCAACCCTGGATTCGCTGTCGATCTCCTCGGCTGGGAGGCTGACCCCGAAGAGACCCTGATCTCACGCTCTAGTGAGATGTCGGTGTTCCACGATCACGCTATGAAGGTCGAGCCCGCTGTCGGCAACACGGCGGGGGAACTCACCGTCTGGGCACCCGACGAGGCAGGTTACCCGATTGCGATCTACGGCCTCGTGCGCTACGGCGATGAGCGTAAGACCTACGCCGCCACACAGCCTGAGGGTGGCGTACAAGCGGAACTCCTCCCATTCCGACCCAAGCAAGTCGAATTCTGGCACCGCTACACCTTCTCCTGTTACATCAACTCTAACGTCTCACGCAAGGCTTTCCTCACGGCCTCGTTCCTCGACGAGAATAAGGAATTCGTTGCCAGCGAGCGTTCTCCTGGACAGTGGACCGAGGTCCTAACCGACGTGCAGTGGGATGAGGACAGCACCCGACACGAACTCACGGTCTTCGTGCCCAAGACCGCGCGCTACGCAGGCGTGGCCGTAGAGATCTTGGGGGCAGAGGCTGGAGACGAGCACTGGATTGACGGCCTTTTGCTCGAACTGTCCTATGAGTCTAAGCCCTACTTCGATGGCTCTTTCGATCCCCACCAACATTACTTCTGGCACGGTAACGCTCACTCTTCCCCCTCTTACTTCTATTCGCGCCGACTGCTTAGAGGTCAAAGACTTTCCGCTCTCATGCACGACCACATGCCCGGAGATGTGAACTTTGAACTCGTCTTCGGTGAGGGCGCGATTGCACCTTTGGAGAATCCTGACTTCTTCTAGCCCTTGACGCACCCCCAGACGGAACGGTAGGGTGGTTGCATGGATCTACTTCTCACCTCGCTCGCCACTCTTGTCATCGTCTACGCATTCGAGTCCGTGACGGACGAGATCGTGACGACCGATGGGGCTCCGGGTGTGCCTGCCTGGATGCTCCTCATCGTCGCCATGGTCACAGCCCTCGGGCTTGCGGCCTGGACACAGGCTACAGTGGAGGGCGCGGTACTCCTCGGCCTCGCGGCTGCGGGGGGCGCAGGACTGCTCAGACTCTTGAGCGAGGTCCTGAGTGCGGCTAGGGTGTCTCTCCTGACGCCGCGACGGCGCTAAGTAGTACTCAATCGACTGGAGGATAGAGATGGCAACTATCGGCATCATTGGCTCGGGGGAGACGACCCCCGAGAACGCCACCGAACTGCTCGATATGATGATCGACCAGACGGGTGGTGACACCGAAGCAGCCTTCGTGTTCGGGGTCTCGCATGAGTGGACCCCGGTCTTGCAGGAGGCCGCTGACTACTTCGAGGACTTCCCCTCCGAGGTGGTGTGGTCGCAGCGCGCGAGGAAGGATCTCGATGCCTTCCCCGATGATCTACTCGACGCGGCCACCGCTGTCCACAAGGCCGAACGGGTCGGGATCAAGGTCGCTGACGTGCTCGCCAAGCGGCGGGACGAGGGCAACGAGGTCTATCTGGCCGTGGCCTGGGACCACAACCTCGCAGAAGACGAGGAGGACGAGGGCTATCGCGCGGCAGAGGCTGCCCACGACCTCGGCATCGAGGTCCGAGACCTCACGAGTGGTCTAGAGATCATCAACTTCCTCGACGAAGAGGACGAGGAGGAAGAGCCCGAGGAGGCTGAGGAGAAGGACGAGGCTCCTGAGACCGATGGCTACACCCGGGAGTACCTCGAAGGCCTGGACCGCGCAGATCTGAAGAAGGTCGGCATCGACCTCGGACTCATTGAGGAGAGCCAGCGCCCTCGTACGCCGACCCTGGTCGAGATGATCCTGAAGCACCAGGCGGCGGGGGAGGAGGGGGAGGAGCAGGAAGAGACTCCCGAGGAACCTGCTGAGAAGCCTGCTGAGGAAGAGCCTAAGGAAGAGCCTGAGGCTCAGGATGCCCCGGAAGGTTCCGAGACCACGAGCACTCCTTTCGATGACCTCAACGAGGGCATCATCCACTACAGGCTGGATCGTCTCGGTGAGCAGTTCGAGGCCATCCACGCTGAGTTGGCGCAGATGGAGGCTCGACTTACCGCCGCCATCGAGGCGAATAGCAAGCCCAAGCGGCAGCGTCACACGGACTAAGCGAGGGACAGATGAGCAAGAACCACACTTTCGTACCTCAACGTGAGGTACTTATGAACGATGAGTTGTCCACTATGGGCAAGTTCGTGCTCATCGAGATTCTGAGCAAGCCCGATCACTGGCAGTGCTGGGCCTCCGATCTCGCCCGCCGTGCCCAGGTCTCCCAGCCCACGTTGGCCCGCATCAAGGATGATCTCATCCAGGCGGGCTACGTTCGCTGGAACAGTGGGGCGTCCCAGGGCAAGAGCCGGTGGTGGGTGCGCGAGAGCAAGCGTGTGGACTTCCCTTCGGGGCACACCCGCATTGCTCGCCTCCGCACCCCCTCCGGGAGGATCGCCTACCGCAGCCACGGGGACTGGGGCCACAAGATCGATCACGGGGTCTGGAAGGATCCTAATCTCACGCCCGGCGAGAAGGTCGTGCTCCAGATCCTCCTCTCCATGCACCCCAACCAGCGCAAGCGGGTGACGATCTCTACCCTCACCCGATACATCAAGGAAGGACGTTCCTTCGCCCAGAAGACTCTCGCGTCGCTAGAGGCGAAGGGCTATGTCGTCCGGGCCTCCGTACCCGGTACACGGGGAAGACTGACCTGGAGGACCGAGGTCAAGACCCACCCCCGAGTCCGTTCAGAGGGGGCCGAGGAGATCCAGCGGAGAGCCATCCCCCGACCCGTCTTCGCCAGCCACGTCAGCCACGAGGTCCGGGAAATGGCTCTACAGAGCCAGAATCCGGCACCCAAAGAATTCTGCATGCGGTCATCTTTGGCCTTAGTAGGGAGTGACCATGCAACACAGACGTATAGTGCGGATTCTCTCCGTACTCACTACGTGAGTACTTCGAGAATGGCTGCGCCTCTAGCGACAGTACAGTCTGACTTGTTTGATCCTGAAGAGAAGCGTCGTCAGGTCTTGGACAAGAAGCGTTCACGGGTTAACGAAGAAGCAAGTAGCGATACCACCTGGTCCCGTACGGTGGCCGGTGTTGATGTTGAATCTCCTGGTCGCACGCCCCGCCGTGGGCGGAAACGACGTGAGGATCTTGATCCTGCTGACTGGGACGCGGCTCTCCTCGCGGAGGAACTACGCGAGAGAAGCCGTTCTCTTGGGTTCGCTTCCCGTGGGTTCGACGTGAGTCGGGCGCGCGGTCGCATGAAGCACTTCCTCGGGACACATGAGCCGGATCGGCTCTATCAGGCGATGGTCTCTTGGTCTGAAGACTGGTCAGGGCACTACAACGAGATCAAGGATCCGATCAACCACTTCTTCTTCATGGCCGAGAACTACTACCTCACAGGCTGTTACTCCATTCGGGCGGATCGCCCTGAGGGTCTTGAGCACTCCACGACCCATTCGGTCTACGTAGAGCCCGTGAGCGGGCCTCGCGGCCCCGCCGCGTCTGCCGCCACCGAAGACGAGGACTCCGGGCCTGAGGAGGGCTCAGGTGAACTCTGGGGGGATCTGAAGCACCGCTACCAGCATGTCCCCCGTTACCTCCGCGGTGTCCGTTAGTCTGTCTGATCTGCTGAAGGGTTCGGTGGGTATTCTAGGGGCGTAAGGTAGAACAGGGTGGTGACGCTTGGAGTGGAGTCTGTGCTTGACGTACCATGGAGCCTATTGCTGCAAGGTCTCGGCCCGCTCACCATCGTCGGAGTCGTGCTGGTCTTTCTTCTGCGCTTGCTGGCGATAGGACAACTTCGCACGGGTAGGGAAATTGAAGAACTGAGACAGGATCGGGATGAGCGAGTCAAGGCTGCTGAAGACATCGCTCAGACGTGGAAAGAGGCGTACTTTTCTGAGCAGCAGGCCAGGAGAATGGATGCTGAGGTGAGGGACGGTGTTCTTGAGATGGGTAAGTTGACGGTGGAACTGATCGATGATATTCGTAAGCAGAACGCTTCGCTCTCTGATAAGGACGGGGAGTGATTACATGCTTCCGATGGTCTTTTGGGTGCCTAAGCAGGAGTACTCTACTGCTCTAAAGGATCGTGGCGTTAAGGAGGGGCGGGCTAGTGAACTCTCTCCAGATGAGCGAGCCGCTTCAGAGGAGGCACACGGGGAGTTGGAGAAGAGCCGCAGGGAGGTTGCGGCGTCACGGGTGCGGAGAGACGAGTCCCGAGCAGTATTTCAGAGAATCCGAGAGGAACGCGAGCGTAACCACTTTGCGGCACTCATGGAGGATGCTTTCAGAGGTCGTTAGTTCTATGAGCAGGGAGCGGTCGTGGATCTTCTAGGTTTTATGTCTTTCATGCAGGGGGTCGCCTTTACACTAGGTGTCTTTGGTGCTGTCTATTTTCTTTATAACTACAGGCGTGTCTGGAACCTTAGTAATAGTGTGGCACGGTTCGTCGTCCTGCTTAATGTTTCTTTCATCGCCGTGGCCCTTCTCTTTATCACCACGAGGTTTTACGGGGACTCGATCACTCTCCAGGCCTTCCGCGCGCTTGCTTTCCTTGGCCTCTCGATCTCCTTCGTCTGGCAACCGCTGATCCTGTCGAGAGCCCTGCGCCGTGAAGAGCGCGATGAGCAGGAGGGCCGCGACGAGCCAACCGAGGACGACGTGGCCCAGTACCAGTAGGGGGTTGCCCTGCCACGGGGGTGCGGGTATAGTCCGGGAGCGGTCTACAGACGGAGGACAGTTATGGTCTATGACTCAGATGTTGTGCGGCGTATTCTCGCGTCCGGGGTGCCTAAGGCGCACGCTCAGGCGAACCTCGATCTCGATGATGACCACCCGAGCGTTGACGCTCTAGAGGCCGCTCGGAACTTCGTGGACACCTTCGACCGGCGCATCGGGCCTTCGGCCTTAGAGATCTACCGGGGAGAGGTGGACATCGATTACGACCTCATTGGTCGGGGGTTGTACCTTTATGGTTCCCGGTCTTCTGCCCGACGCAGGACTTTTATTGCCTGCGCCGTGCTTAACGCTGTACTCGCCACTGAGGGAGGTCGTCGGTCTCACCGGGGCGGGTATCGCGGGAAGTACGTGTGGGCAGAGGATCTTATGGAAGAGATGAGGAGTGCAGTCGGACTGTCGCAGGAGGGGAATCACGATGAGGCTAATGAGGTCTTCCAGAGGCATGCGAGGATCTTTAGTGTTGATGCCCTTGTGGTTGACGGTTTGGGTGTGGGGTCAAAAGTCTTCTCGGGGTCAGGTTGGGCAGTTCTTCGCCTTATGACTCTCTATCAGCGTCGGTTTCACGATGGACTGCCGACCATTACTACCTCTTACTCAAGCCCCGAGGATTTTGGTAAGTACGACGATTCGTTTTACTCTCTTCTGAACTACGAGAATGATGTCGTCTTGGTAGGGGGTTAGGGCGTGTATAAGGGAGACCTTAGTAATCGGCCTGCCCCCCGCTTGGTGTTCGTCTGGGAGGGAGTCTTGGCGCACCCCCTCAAGGGAGCAGAGTCTCGGATCTCGAAGTACCTCCGTAAGGGTGCCTGGGAGAAGGCTCTGTCGTTGCACACGACTGACTCAGTGATGAGCCACCAGTTGTGGCGGCTGGCCTGGAACTACGATTTCGGTCTTGACGTGGCGACGTATCTGTCGCAAGATCCGGGGTTCGTGGACGCGCTACGGGAGCGGCTAGACGCAGAGGACCTTCCCATTGGTCACGTCAACGGGACGGACACTCTCGACCTCGCGGGTCATCGCCTGATCCACGTTCAGAGGGTATTCGATAATGACGAGCGGAGGACGATGATGTATGGATCAAAGGGACGGCGTGTTGATGATCCCCGAGTCTTCGACCCGCTCTACTGATGGCTGACCTCGAACGCGCTCTGATCGCTAAGGTCCTCGAAACAGGGGACCTTAAGTCTGCGGTCAACCGGGGCGTGACGACCGATCACTTTCAGGATGACCGGGCTGCTCGTCAGTGGGATTGGATCCTTGAGTCGTGGTCGAAGTACGGTGAGCCTCCTGTCGAGGCTTCATTTAAGAGACACTTTCCCGAGCGCCTAGAGCAGACCGACGAGCCTCTCGACCTCCTGGTCGATGAGGTCGTCAAGACCCATGCCGCGCTCGAAACGAACGCCCTCATCATCGAGGCCTCACAGGCGATGGCTGAGGAGGACGGAGATCCTGAGCAAGCCCTGAGGATCTTAGAGTCCGGGCTGTCAGAGATCCGATCCGGGGTCTCGGTCTCTCAGGACATTGACCTCGTGCAGACGACGGAGGACCGTATGGAGCATTACCGTTGGCTTCGTGAGCACAAGGGCGAACTACAAGGCATCCCGACCTCGTTCGAGACCATCGATGATGCGACGGGCGGGCTCCAGGAAGAACAACTGGTGACCATCGTCGGGCAGGTCAAACAAGGTAAATCCTGGATCGCTCTCTCCGTGGCTCGTGCCGCGAGCGTGGCCGGGAAGCGTGTGCTCTTCGTATCCTTCGAGATGTCCGCGCCCGAGCAGCAGGCTCGGTATGATGCTCTTGCTGCTGGGGTCAATGCCGAGCGTCTGAAGAGGGGCCAGGTCTCAGAGCGGGAGTTGCGGAAGGTCCAGCGCAAGATCGAAGAAGAGAATGAGTCGAGCGGTGCCTTCATTTTGTCCACCGACACGACGAGCACGACGACGGTCTCGGGTCTACGGGCGAAGATTGACACCCATGCCCCCGACCTCGTGGTCGTGGACGGTGCCTATTTCATGGACGACGAGAATGGCGAGCCTAAAGGTACCCCGAGGGCTTTGACCAACATCACCCGATCCCTGAAGAGGCTGGCGCAGGCAAAGAAGATCCCTGTCGTTATCACGACGCAAGCCCTTTCTTGGAAGGTCGGCAAGGGAGGGAAACTCGACGCCAATGCGGTTGGGTATTCCTCTTCATTCGTGCAGGACTCTGATGTGCTCCTCGGGGTCGAGAAGCAGGCTGAGGACGAGGGGATGTTCATCCTCCGTATTGTGCTCTCTCGTAACACCGGGCCTCGTGCTACACGCCTCTTCATGGATTGGGACACGTCACAATTTGAAGAGTTGGGTGAGGTCATTGAGTTCAATGACTAAGCCTAAGAGGAAGGACGGGCCTCCCCTCGTACCCAAGGACGTGGTAGGGGCACTGCACCGTCTCGGGATCAGGCCCGAGCGCGCTAACGGTGGTGAGATTGCTGCCCGCTGCCCCGGACACTACTCTCGGCTGGGCCGCGCCGACCGACGGGCGGGCTCGTGGAGTATCAGCACCAGGACCGGGAAGCACCACTGCTTCTCGTGCGGCTTTGGCGGGGACTTCACGATCCTCGTCATGGAGATCCGTGGCTGGTCTCGACGCAAGGCTCAGATGTGGGTCGTGTCGTTGGGCGCTGAGGTCGCGCAGGAGGAGATGCAGCCCGAGGAGTACCGGGTCCGTGTCGAGGAGGCCTCCCTCGTGCTCTACTCCCCTCCCCCTACCCGCGCGCTCAAGAGGAGGGGCCTCACTGCCGAGGCTGCCGCCCACTACGGGGTCTTGTGGGACCCGGAGGAGGATGCTTGGATCCTTCCTTTCCGCGATGAAGAGGGCTCTTTGATCGGGTGGCAGCGCAAGTGGGAGGGGGAGTCGAAGGTACGTAATCATCCCCGAGGCCTGCGAAAGGGCCAGACACTATTCGGTATTGACCGGCTGGAGTCCGATGAGGTAGTGTTGGTGGAGTCTCCTCTTGATGCGGCGAAGGTCCATGCTGCGGGGATCAGTGGAGCGGTAGCGGTGGCCGGGGCGAGGTTGACGGTGGAGCAGAAGCGCATTCTCCTACGCCGAGCCCGGAGGCTGGTGCTGGCTCTCGACAACGATGAGCCTGGTCGCAGGGCTGCTGAGGACGTGGTCAACAGCATTGGCACACGCCTCGGTGCGAGGGTCTTTGACTATGATGCCGCGCCGGATGCGAAGGACCCCGGTGACATGACTTACGACCAGATCGTAGAGGGGTACGAAGGAGCGAGGTACTTCTTACTGGACAAGGTGACGAGACGGGAGGCAGTGACATCTTCACGGGAGAACTGAAGCCTTTCCAGATTGACGGCTTGCACAAACTCCTTGACCTCGAAGGGGGTTTGTTGTCGTTCGTCTTTGGGCTGGGTAAGACTCCCACGGCTCTCGCGTGGTCGGAAGATCTCATTGAGTGCGGGGAAGCGAAGACTGGTTGGGTCGTTACCGACGGTAACCTGAAGTATCAGTGGCTCGGGACTGAGGGTGGTGACGGGATCGACCCTAGCGGGATCCTCGGGTTCACTGACTCCTCTGCCATCGTCATTGACGGCAATCCGAAGGAGCGTAAGGCGCAGTATCGAGAGGCAATGACGGGGCGCTATCAGTACATTGTCATTGGCTACACGAATATCACGAATGAGTGGGAGAAGGTTCGTCATCTTCCCCGAGACTTCGTAATCGCTGACGAGATCACGGCGATCAAGAATCCCTGGTCCCAGCGCACGAAGGCCTTCACGAAGGTGGACTCTCCTCGAAGGCTGGGCCTGAGCGGGGCACCCATTGAGAACAAGATCGAGGACGCATTCTTCATCCTGCGTTGGATCGACCCCGACGTGTTTGGACCCTTCCACGTCTTCGAGCGGGTCTTCATCGAGCGCGACCGCTTTGGAAATGTAGTGCGGTGTAAAGACCCCGAACTTTTCCGGGAACTGCTTGATTCGGTGATGGTGCGCTCCTCGGAAGAGGACAGGGCGGAAAACCTGCCGGATGTTATTAATGGGGGTATGACTCCCCACTACGTTCGATTCGATCCTTTCGGGGAGAGTTTGTACAACTCCCTGGCAGATGGGCTCGTGGAAGAACTTCGTGAGGCGGCATCGAAGTTGGGCTCGTCCTTCAACCTGTGGGCTCATTACACGGGGGTCAAGGACAATCCGGTAGCAGATGCTATTCGCGGTAGGGTGATGAGTTACCTTCTCTGCATTCGTCTTCTATGTGACCACCCGGACTTGCTCCATGTAAGCGCAGAGAAGTACGACCGCACAGGAGGGGCTCGGGGTGCTGCTCGTGCATCGGAGTTGCGTGAGAATGGTCTTTTACTCCCCATGGGGTCGAGGTCTCCGAAGTTGGCCGAACTCATTAAGCAGGTACAGGACTTCCTGGATGAAGACGAAGACAACAAGATCGTTATCTTCACTGCCTTCACTGAGATGCTATCGATATTGGCTGAGATGCTTGCTCCTGAAGCAAAGTACGTGACATTCCACGGGGGTAAGACGGCGAAGGCAAAAGATGCTGCGAGAAGAGCATTCAACGAGGACCCCGAGGTTCGTCTGTTTTTGACATCTGATGCAGGAGGCTATGGGTTGAACCTTCCTGTCGCTAACCTGCTCATCAATTACGATCTGCCTTGGGGCGCGGGCAAGCAAGGACAGCGCAACGCTCGCATCGTCCGCATGAGCAGTGAGTGGGATGAGGTAGAGCAGCGGGCGCTCCTTATGGAGGGCTCCGTCGAGGAGCGGATGCTGGACCTCATCGCCATGCAGACCCGCATGAGCGAGCGTCTAGTTGACGGGCGGGGCAAGGGGGGACTATCCCTGGGCATCGGGAGTCTCGTGCAGTTTCTGGAAGAAACCAGGCCTTAGACTTGCGAGGACTGGGCATCATAGTTAGTATGGCCCTGTCGTAGGAGAACCGAGCAGAGGAGACGAAGATGGCGACGACGGTGAAGCGGCGCAACAAGCCGGGGCTGAACACGCGGACAGTGCGGGAGAAGGTCCGCCAGTTCGTTGGTCTCGACGCTGAGGCCAAGGTCCTGGAGAAGCGCAGGAAGGAACTCCGGGATGACCTCGTGGCGGTCATCGAGGAGTACGGGTACGAGGACCCTAACGAGGGGCATTCGTACTTTGACCTCGGTGACGAGACGGTCGAGGGCGTTACGCGCATCAAGCGCGAGCGCCGGGTGAGCCGTTCCCTGGACCGGGAGAAGGCCATGGCGCTCATCACGGAGCGGGGCCTGGAGTCTGAAGTCATCCAGTGGCAGCCGGTCATTGACGAGGACGCCTTGTACGAGCAGGTGTACCACGGCAAGATCAAGCCCGAGGAGATCGACGACCTCGTGGTTGAGAAGATCTCCTACGCCTTTAAGCCGGTGCGGTAGTGGTGGACGCCTACTTTTGCACGGTCATCATCTCCTTCATCTCCGTGGCTCTCGTAGTTGCCCTGGGGGGTCTCTACGCCCTACGCCGCCGTTTGGAGTTCTACCGACGGGAGTATTTCGATCTCCTGAAGGTTGTGCAGAGACTACAGGCTAGCCACATCGACCTACTCTCGATCTCCAAGCCTGACAGTGTTTGGGAGGGCCGGATAGACGGTGTGGTCGAGACCTTGCAGGAGATTCGGGCTGATATCGAAAGACTGCACCCTGAGGGGGATCGCCATGAGTGATGACCCGATCCTTGACCGATTTCGTCCTCCGCACGTTGGTACCTCGCTCTTCGAGTCGGAAGAGGAAGGGCCTGAGGAGACTGAAGCGCCCTCATGGGAGCGCCGTGGGAGGGTCTACAGCATCAAGTCGAGGGATGTGGAACTCTTCCCTGTTGGCGCGCTCGCTGAGGCTCTGAACCGTAAGCCCACCACGATTCGGTCGTGGGAGTCTCGGGGGTGGTATCCGAAGACGCCCATCCGTGGACCGGTACAGGGGCACACCGGCAAGCGTCGTCTCTACACGCGGGAGATGATCGAGGGGACCGTAGAGATTGCCTGGGACGAGGGACTGATGCCCGATCCCCACCGCTCTCCTCCGATGGAGGACACTGACTTCGTTGCTCGCGTGTTCGACCTTTATGACAGTCTGGAGATCTGATGCACATCGAGAAGACGCGGAGGTTCACCGTACAGCCTCGTCAGTACGAGGGCGTTCAGTTTGGGGCCACAGTGTCGGCCAGTCATCACGATCTCGGGCTGACTGACGAAGATCTTCAAGGTCGCCTGGCCGACGAGAATGTCGAGGTCCACAATGACCTGCAAAGGCTCGTGGATGAGCGGTTGGACTCGCTCATCGAGGAGGATATGAGGGAGGCTCGACGGATCCAGGGTGCTGCCGAGTGGGGCGGGGAGCCCGCCCCCAAGAAGCGTCGGAGGAACGCATGAGGAGCGTCGAGCCCGAGGTCACGCTGCTGGCCTACACCATGACCATGACTGAACGGAGGAGATAAAGATGGTCGAGAAGCGACGCCGCAAGCGCGGTGCCCCGGCGCACGACGAGTACCGCTCGCGCGCCAAGGAAGAGTTCGATGTCGATGACGATGACGACACGGGTGGCGAGGACGAGGCTGAGGAGACCGAGGCCCCTCGTCGCCGTGGTGGAGGAGGAAGTATGGCAGCCAAGGGAGGAGCAGGCTGGGACGCTTTCAAGGGTCTCGGCTCTAGCAAGGGTGCAGGTCGTCCTGATCGTCTCAAGTTGGAACTCGATGGACCGCCGGTCCTGGTCAAGTTCCTCGATGATGAGCCTTTTGCTGTCTACCAGAGGCATTGGGTACAGGAGATGCCGAAGGGCAAGAAGAAGTCCTTCGTCGCACCGGATAACGACGCGGACAACCCTCTTCTTGCCGTAGGCCACGAGCCCGAGACGCGGGTGTGCTTCAACGTCGCTGTCGTGTGGACGGAGAGCGGTGAGGGCGTGGGCAAGGTGCTCGTGTTGGACGCTCCTGCCGGTCTCGCGGCAACGCTTCGTGATCTCAATGACCACGAGCGGAAGGGTCCTCTCTCGAAGGAATACTTCGAGATCGCCATGTTCCGCCAGAACAATGGCTTTACAGCCTATTCGGTGGACTTCGTGAAGGGCCGTGATCTCCGCGAGGAGTTCGAGATCGACCCCCTGTCCGACGATGACCTCGACGCGCTTGAGGCCGAGGCCTACGAGTACGAGGACTACGTGGATGAGGTGGACATTCCTGGCATGAAGGAGGCCGCTGACATTCTCCTCGGTGAGGACGGGGAGGACGATGAGCCCTCTACCCCCGCTCGCCGCCGTCGCCGGTAGTGAGAAAGCGAGCCCCCTGGGGCAGTGACGTTATCCTCGACATGGACACTCTTCGTGCCCGTGTCGAGGAGGCGTCGCGCCATGATGCTTTCGCGTTCGACATCGAATCTCGTGGTGGCGCGAATTCTCCTTCTGACCCTGACGTTGCTGCGCTGGACACCATGCACAACGAGGTCACTTGGATTAGCATTACCGGACCTGCTGGTAGCATGGTGATACCATTTTCGCATCCCGTAGGGGAACTCATTGAGGAGCAGCGCAAGGTTAAGGAGCCTTGGTACGACTACGACAATCCCACGAAGACGGGCAAGCCTCGTAAGAAGTGGCGTACGGTCACCATACCCCCTGTCTTCTCGGATCCTCCCAAGCAGTTGTGGCCGGGGGATGTCTTCGAGGTCTTGGAGCCTCTGCTCTTTGACCCCGACAAGGTGAAGGTGGGATCGAATGTCAAGTTCGATGTCAAGTCTCTGGCGAAGTATTTCGACGGTCGTCTCATGCCCGGCCCCTACTGGGACACTGAGGTAGCCCAACACCTTATTGACGAGAATATGCCGAGTAAGGGTCTTAAGGCCCTGACGAAGCACTACTGCAACTTCGAGTATGCGGAGTTGGCGAAGAAGGGCTTGGATGGTCAGCCTTTCAGCGCGGTCGCGCGGTATGCCCTATATGACACGGTGTATGCCTGGATCGTCTACAGACGCCAGAGCGAGATCGTAGAGCGTGACTTCTCCGGTGTCATGCACCTGGACCAGGACACGCTTGAGGCTCTGATGCGCGCTGAGTACCGGGGTGCCTACATCGACGTAGACGCTCTCTCGGCCCTCAGCGAGCGTCTAAGCGCGCGCCTCGGGGAGATCAAGGCGCTTGTGTGGAAGGACGCGCAGAAGGAGTTCAATCTTCAGTCCCGCGCCGACGTGGCCTGGTACGTGTACGAGCATAGAGGTCACGAGGTGACGGAGTGGACAAAGGGTGGAAAGAACGTCGCCCCGAGTCCGAAGACTGACGAGAAGACTCTGACTCCTCTTGCTCGCACTGATCCTCACGTCGGATATGTGCTTGAGCACGCTTCTGTGCAGAAGATGTACGGTACGTACTCTGAGGGGATTCGTAAGTGGTTGGACGGCTCATGGGTGCATCCTTCGTTTCGGCTCGCTGCTGCACGTACGGGCCGTCTGTCCTGTGCGTCCCCTAACCTCCAGAATATCCCCGCCCCCGACACCGAGATAGGTGCGCTGGTCCGGGGCGTCTTCGTTGCTCCTCCTGGGCACCGTCTCGTGGTAGCGGACTACGGCCAGATCGAGCCCCGCACCCTCGCCCACTGTGCCGACGATCCTGCGATGCAGGAGGTCTTCCTGTCAGGGGAGGACCCCTATCGAGCCATGGGCGCGCTAGTGTACGGTAAAGTCCCGGACGAGATCACCAAGTCTGAGCGCAGCATCATCAAGGTCCTGCTCCTCTCGGTGCTCTACGGCGCTGGGCCGAGGTCGGTGTCCGAGACTTCTGGGGTGCCTCTACGGCAGATCGAGATGGCGCTGAAGGCGCACCGCCAGGCCTTTCCCGCCACCTACGGCTGGATGCGGCGGGAGATCGACAAGGCGCGCAAGCGTAAGCCCGTGCCCTACGTCGAGACCCTGCTGGGGCGTCGTCGTCGTCTTCCTGATCTGCTCCACCCGGACGAGGGAGTCATGGACCGTGCCCGACGCCAGGCGATCAACTCGATCATCCAGGGGTCGGCGGGGGAGATTATGAAACTCGCCCTTGTGCGCCTAGATCGATTGCTTGAGGACGGTATGAGCCTTACCGTGACCGTGCATGATGAGGTCGTCGTGACGACGCCTGAGGATCGAGCAGAGCGGTGCGCGGAGATCGTGGAAGAGGCTCTTGTCGGTGAAGAGATGCAGGAACTTCTATCAGTGCCGCTGGTGACAGATGCTAAGATCGTAGACAGTTGGGCCGAGGGTAAGGACTAATTATGAGTTGGTGGCAGCAGAAACTCACGGGTGAGCCGAGCCCCCTGCGGGCTCCGGTGCAGAGTCAGCAGTCCTCTCCTCCTGCCCACGAGCCCTCTCCCCACGTTACCGAGGACGGGAAGATCGCGGTCTCTGACGCGACTGAGGTTTGGGGCGGTACTGAGGAGCAGCGGAATCGTTCTGGTCGCTGCGACGTGTGTGGGAGCACGAACTACTGGGAGATCCCCCAGCGTGGTACTTACGTACCGAAGTGCTTTGACTGTGGGCGCATCGTACAGTTCGGATCCGACACGGGGACCGGCGGTTCGCAGCAGAAGGTAAACAAGAGCAATGAGGTTGCTGGCGCTGCCCGGCAGCCTAAGAGTTTCTATACCGGTGCCCACACCAGTACTATCGTCGGACGTGTCTAAGGGGGTGAGCCCCGTGGCGTGTAAGAAGAAGTCCAAGAAGAAGCCGAAGAAGAAGTAGGAGAGCCGTGGCTACGAAGACGAGGGACAAGAAGGCGACGCTTGCGGCCATTGCCGCCGAACTTAATAAGACACATGGGGTCGGCACGGTGGTGCTGGGCTCCGAGATTAGTAATTACGTCCTGCCGAGAATCACGACAGGTTCTCTAGCCCTTGACGTTGCGTTGGGCGGTGGCTGGCCCGCGAATCAATGGAATGAGGTTCTAGGGTGGGAGAGCACGGGCAAGACGACTATTGTCCTCAAAAGCATTGCAGCGAACCAGGCCTCGGATCCCGATTGGGTTTGTGTGTGGGTTGCTGCCGAGCATTTTAACAGTGAGTGGGCTCGCGCCCTTGGGGTGGATCTCGATAGGGTCATCCTCGTAGAGGACAATCTGATGGAGGTTGGCTACGAGGCCGCGATTCGTTATGCGGAGACCCGAGAGGTTGACTGTATCGTCATCGATTCCCTTCCTGCCATGGTGCCTGGGGACGAGGCCGAGAAGGGTATCGAGGAGATGACGGTGAGCGCGGCTGCTCGTCTCACCAACAGGTTCTTCCGCAAGGTCTCGAAGGCCATGCGGCGCTCGATGGTGGAAGAGGATCGTCCCATCACTGGCATCATCATCAATCAGTGGCGTGACCAGATCGGTGCGTTCTCCCCCAACCCTAATGTGACTCCTAAGACCTCTCCGGGCGGTAAGGGGAAGAATTTCTCCTATTACACCCGTATCGAGATTCTTCGTGGCGATTGGCTGCGGTACAAGGGCACGCGGGTTGGTCAGGAGATCAAGTTCCGGGTTGTCAAGAACAAGTCAGCCGCGCCGATGAGGGAAGCCTTCGTCGATTTCTACTTCGAGCCCGTCGAGGGGTTCTCCGTAGGGGACTTCGACACGGTGAAGGAGGTTGCCTCTTGCGCTCTGTCTCTCGGTGTGCTAGAGCAGCCCCCTGGTACCCAGTCTGGTACCTACGTCTTCGAGGAGCGAGGGTACAAGCAGCGGGGCAAGGAGAACGTCTCTAAGGACCTCTCAGAGGACCCCGCCCTCCGTACGGCCCTGGAGTACGCCGTGAGGAAGAGACTGGCGCAGAAGGACGCTCCTGTCCTCTCACCGGAGGACGAGGAGTGAGCGGGTACGAGGTCACTGGAGGGTGGGGATTGAGCACGTACAGGGTCAGGTCCCAGGACCCTCCTACCCACAACGACTCCCAGGACATCCAGTCGCTCGTCATGGAGGACATCGCTGCCCGTAGGCGGGAGGGGATCCGAAAGTACGGCACTCCTCTCCAGGCTTGGAACGATAGGGATGCCATAGTAGACGCCTACGAAGAGGCTCTGGACCTCGTCTGCTATTTACGACAATTGATCGAGGAGCGAGATGGCGACTAACGCAGAGAAGCGTAAGAGGCGGCGCTCGAAGATGCAGGAACTCGCTACTGCCGAGGCTTTCGAGGGCCGTACTACGCCTGCTTCTGGTGCCCTGTGGGGCTCGAAGGGTGACGTGGTTACCGACGCGGAGATGGTAGAGAATAAACGCACGGATAAGAATCAGATCATCCTGAAGAAGTCAGATCTCAGGAAACTGTGGTCTGAGGCAACGGCGTCAGGCAAGGTTCCCTATATGGCAATCGAGATCGACGGAGACCGCTACGTGCTGCACGCAGAGGGAGACTTTCTGGAGTGGAGATATCGGAAGATGACAAGCGGCTAGACCTAGAGGACATCTGGCCGGACTGGATGAGGCAGGGTAGGTGCTGGGGCACGGCTCCAGTCCCTACCCCTCTTCGGGTCGTGGCGCTGGTCGAGAACGGGAAGGAGATCCTGACCTGTGGTCATCAGGTGGACCCTATCTTTCCTCTAACCGAAGCGCCTGCTAGGTCGTACCACCGCCTGTGCGAGGAGTGTGGGGCCGATCCTGAGACCATCGATCTCTTCATGCCACGGAAGGGGCCGGATTCGTACGAACAAACGAAGGCGGCGAAGAGTGTTTGTGACGGGTTCCGAGGCAAGGACGACCCCTGCCCGGTGCGTGAGGAGTGCCGTGAGTTCGCTATCACGACCGGCCAGAATCAAGGGGTGTGGGGTGGAACGAGCCCAGAGGACAGAGCAAGGATACGCAGGGAACGAGCGGGCAAGCCGCCAGTGAGGAGAGACCGTGGCCGCGAAGAAGTCGGATCTGTGGGGGCTCGTGAAGAGCCGGAAATCTTCAACGCAACTGCTCGGCCAGGTCGAGCAACACCTATCGCTCCTCCGGGAAAGCGACAGGGATCAGACAGTACTACACCCCTCGGAGATGGCGAAGAGTGATTGGTGCGCTCGACGTGCCTACTACCGAGTCACTGGCACGCCCGAGGAAGAGCGGAAGATCCACTACCGTCTGCGCTCGGTGTTTGACTATGGTGACGAACTCCATGAGAGGTGGCAGGGTCGTCTCTGGGACATGGGGATCCTGTCAGGTACTTTCGAGTGCGTTGTCTGTTCCCGTCGGTGGGAGGACCAGAGCCCGGAGCAGTGTCCCTACTGTGAGACACCTCGTGGCGGTCTCGTCTATCGAGAGGTGCCGCTGCGGTCGGAAGAACTGAATATCTCTGGGCACGCCGATGGCGCGGTAGGTGACGCCCTCCTTGAGATCAAGACCATTGGCGTAGGCACGGTGCGGTGGGAAGCGCCTCATCTCCTGAAGAAGCACACGCACGAGACCGTCGAAGGTAAGAAGGTCATTGATGCCGAGGGCCTGTGGAAGTCGATCAACACGCCCTTCCCTTCCCACGTCCGACAGGGATTGATCTACCTTTTCCTCTCGGGCCTTAGCAAGATGATCTTCATCTACGACTCGAAACTCGATCAGAGTGCGAAGGAGTTCATCGTCCACCGAGACGATGAGCGAATCGCGCACCTTCTCGAAGACGCGGCGGCGATAGCAGCAGCGGTAGAAGCGGGTCTTCCTGTTGAGCACCCCGAGTGGGCGCACAAAGATCATGCGACATGCAAGGCCTGTCCGTTCTATAATCTGTGTTGGAACATTGAGACGGAGGGCAGTGACGATGGCGAAGCCGACGTGGACGAAGAATCCGAAGGTAGAGAGAGCGCGGCAGGAGGCGAGGGAGCGCGACGAACTCGCTCGACGGGATCTCGAACTCGCCCCGAGGCCGAACGACGAGGGGATGGGGCCTCCGGGACTCCCGGAAGACGTATCCGCTTTGAGCGACGACGCCCTCGTCAGGATGATGACCGTCCTGAGCGGCTGGGCTGATTACCTCGAAGCCGAACTTGCTGCTGCCGAGGTCCATGAGCGTGGGTGCAATGACATCCTGGAGGTCATTGAGGCCGAGGGTCTGATTCGTAACTGGGGGGAGTCGGGCTCGGTCAATGTCGCCAAGGCGCGGGCCAAGGTCTCATCCTCCGAGGTCGTGGAGGCTCGGGACCAGGCGCAGGTTGCCTACGCGCGCCGGAAGTACCTGACCACGATTTTCAACCGCGCTGAGAGGGGGGCCGCTCTTTTGAGCCGGGAGTTGACTCGACGCCTGGGCAGGGAACAAGTCACCCGTCGAGCCGACCGGTACTCGACATGAAGGTCAAGCGACGGTCTAAGAAGCCTTCTGAGCCCCCGAAGGAGAAGTCCTGGTGGTGCAAGAGGGGGATGCCCCAGACGTGCCTCCACATGGCTCCTGTGCCCTGCTCGGAGCACCCCAACAAGGAGAACGCAGATGAGTGACGTGGTTGGAATCGATCCTAGTCTTACGAGCACGGGCATCGCCTATGGGAGTGGACCCCTCCTCCAGACCCTCAAGCCCCCGAAGGGCGTGGACGGTGTGGAGCGCCTTGTCTGGATTCGAGATGAGGTCCCGTACATGCTAGAGGACTCCATCGTAGTGCTTGAGGGGTACGCTTACGGTGCCAAGCATCAGGCTCATCAGATCGGGGAACTGGGCGGTGTCCTCCGGGTGGCCCTCTACGAGCAGGGTGTTCCCACCTACATCGTGCCCCCGACGAAACTCAAGATTTTCGCTACGGGTAAGGGCAACGCTTCTAAGGACGTGGTAGGGTACGAGGCAGTGTCAAGGTTTGGCATCTCTCCTGGAGACAACAATCAGGCCGACGCCTTGTGGCTTTGGGAGATTGGTAATCATCTCCTTGGAACTCCGACCATTGATCTTCCTAAGACGCACACGCGCGCCCTCGATGGAAAGATTACCCTTCTTCACTCTTGACTCTCCGTTAGTGGTAAGGTTACCTCAGTAACGGCCTACTAGATGGAGACGAAACTATGGCTACAGAGAAGAATGAGACCAAGGAAAAGCATCTTCGAGTTCGCTCCGCTTCCGACGTACACGCCGTCGCTGGGGCTATCGCCAACGAACTCTACGAGGAAAAGGAAGTGCGCCTACGCTCAATTGGCGCAGGCGCACTGAACCAGGCGGTGAAGGCTGTCGTTCTGGCTCGATCCTTTGTTGCTACGAGGGGTTGGGACATCAAGTTGCAGCCTGCCATGGAGACTGTGATCTTTGACGATCCCGGCGGACCTCAGGAGAGATCCGCCATCGTTCTCAAGGTCATTGTGGAAAAGTAGTTGTCCTGATGATCTATCCGAGATCTTGACGGTCTTCGTCGCTTCCCTTGGTCAGGTCCACGATCTCCTCAGCCGCATCGAGGAGGCCTGCATCTCGCAGACGGCGGAAGCCGTCAACGACGTACTGAAGATCACGAAGCCTACCCAGGTCAGCGGCTTCGAGGAGACGAGTGAGTTCACGGTGAGTCTCGGTGATGTGACGACCATCACGGGCGTTGCCGAGGTCGAATGCGCGCTCGATACGGTTGTCAATGAGTTGCCTGATTTCCGCTTCCGTTGCCATGTCGCTCCACTCCTGGGGTTTGGGGGCCGGTGTCGTGAGTCTTGCACTTCTGTAGTGGGAGAGTCGTGAGTAGGCTGATCCACCAGGGCACGCAGTCTGCCCGAGGTCACGGTGGCCGACGAGGGACGCGCCCCACCAACCCCGCTCGATGCCGTGCCGGTAGGTCCAGACGATTGCCTCTTCCATGGCTGGAGGAGGTCTCTTATTTGAGAAGTTTCCAATGAGGGTCAGGGCATGTCGAGTGCTGTTGTGGCCGCGCGTGTGTCCTCCGACGACGTTCAGAGGGCGACCCGAGAAGATGTTGCCATTCACATCGACCGCAAGCGTGTAGCCGACGGTGGCGAAACCCATACGAATCATCAGTTCGTTGAGCCGCCTCATCCCTGCGTTACCCGTCCACTCTGGGGTGACGGTGTGGTGAAGGACGAGGCCTCGTCTGTTAGTCGGTGCTGAGGGCATGGGCTTTACCGCCCGATACCCCCAACTCGAACGTCCAATAATCTTTGACATTAGATCAACTCTTCGTCGTCAAAGATCTCTTCATCTTCGCGCCCGTCTTCGATCTCCATCCAGGGCATCGTGTAACGCTCTGCAAACTTGCCGATGAGGCCACCGACGATACCGACGATGAGAACGCCGATAAGCGTGATTGACTCATCCCCGAGCGCGGGGAGAGCGTCCTCGACGAAAGGACGGAGGTCGGTGACGACGGCGGCGACGAGAGCAGCGGCAATTCCTACAAAGGTCGGGGGGTGAGTTCTAACCATCTCTTCCTCCATGGGGGTAGGCTCGCCCGTATGGGCTCGCATCTATCGTACACTTTCGGTGAGAGGAGGTAACCTATGGATCTGCGAATGAACGGCCACGCCATTAGGCGTCGAAACAACTACGAGTCTGCTACGGTTACCGCCGCCGAGAATCAGTCGAAGAACATTGACGAGTCACCTCCCATTCCTGAGTACTACGGTACTGAGATTGGGGAAACTCTCGGTCTGGAGGTCAACCAACTGCCCCGTCAGGACTCTCTCACAAGGATGCGAAGAAATGCTTGACCCTAACGTCAATCCCGCCCCGATTGGCCCCTACGACTACGTTGGGGACATTCACAACATTCTGAGTCCTCAGTTGGGTGCTGTGCGCGCCGAGGACCAGACAATGGCTCAGGAGAGAGGGCACGCAAAGGTGCCCCAGGACCCCTCGATGGGTACGAAGACCAACGCGGTCAATGTTGAGCACTCCCAGCGTGAGGCGCTAGGAGCACGGCGTGTCGTGGACAAGAACACCCACGCTACGCACCGCACCCAGCACCCGGACAAGGAGCGTAACGTCCT
>Ga0207421_10002584_pt1 | contig 22335 bp, 21 predicted proteins | sample SodLakKL_010_SED_4_FD_187542 | JGI IMG/M metagenome (GOLD analysis project Ga0207421, IMG submission 187542) | Alkaline sediment microbial communities from Lake Tanatar, Kulunda Steppe, Russia - 8KL_010_SED (SPAdes) (version 2) | ecosystem: Environmental > Aquatic > Non-marine Saline and...
GCCGTCACTGCCGTCCAGACCTGGGCCGAGCTCCTCGCCGGCGCCGTCGGAGGCGTCCCGTTCGGACGGGGCGAGGGTGCCCTCGATGATGCCACCCAGCGCGATGTCGATGACCTCGAGGTGGTCGGTGGCACGGGTGGCGGCGGCACGGGCGAGGTCGACGTCCCCGGTGGAGCGCGCCAGGGCGACCCAGGCGATCGCCCGCTTGGCCTCGCCGTCGAGGGCCAGCACCTGCTCGGTGGCGCGCTCCTGGTCGGTGACCCCCTCCGTCGCCTCTCGGGCGTTGGCGACCACCCCGGGAGCGTCGAGCTCCCAGGCACCGAGGTCGCCGGCGATCGGATCGCGCAGGACCTCGACGAGGCTGCGGCCGAGCGCGCCGCCCACATCGCGTGCCAGGGTCAGCAGGACGGTGAAGGCATCCTCGGTGTCGCGCCCCTCGGTCCGCTCGGCCGCCTGCCCGGGGAACAGTGCCGGTCCGTCGTCGCCGGGGTCGGCGACCAGCAGACCATCGGCTGCTGCGGCGGCCTCCTGGACGGCTGTCAGGTCGCCGGCGTCGGCTGCGGTCTGGAGCTCGGCGGCGATGTCGGCGACCAGTTCGCGGGCCTCCTCCACCTCGGCGAGCAGCGCCCGGCTGTCGGGGTCGAGCTCGGCTGCGCCATCGGTGGGATCGGGGCCGGCCTCGGGTGCCTCCTGGACCTCGGGGGTGGTGCAGGCACCGCCGAGCAGGGCCGTTACGAGCAGGAGCAGGGCGGTCAGCAGCCCCCCGGCCGGGTTGCCGTGCCGGGACCCGCTGGCTCGGAGACCGCGGTGCTGGCCGCGCGGGTCCTCCGCCACCGGCACCGCGAGCCGCGCGGCGATCCAGCCGTCCCGCTCACGGACCTCCTCCACCTCGGCACCCGCGGCCGCCAGGCTCGCCAGCACGTCGTCGGCACGCTCGGTGGTGATGCCGCTGACGATCAGGACGCGGCGGCAGGCCGCCACCAGCTCGGCCGCCAGCGCCACGACCACGTCGCTGATCAGGTTCGCCATCACCACCTCGGCGGGGGCGTCGATGGCTGCGACCGATCCCGTCGTCGCCGCCACCTCGACGCCGTTGCGGCGCGCGTTGTCCCGGGTGACCACCACCGCGTCGGGATCGACGTCGACCGCCTGCGCGCGGGCACCGCGGGCCGTGGCCGCGATCGCCAGGATGCCGCTGCCGCAGCCGATGTCGGCCACGGTGCGCCCCGCCAGCTCACCGGCGAGGTCGAGCTCATCGAGCAGTTCCAGGCACAGCGCGGTGGTGGCGTGGTGTCCGGTCCCGAAGGCCTGCCCCGGGTCGAGGACCAGGGTGAGCTCGTCGTCGCCCGTCGGTTCGTGCCCGTCGGCCAGCCAGCTGGGCACGACCACGGTCCTCCCCGCGCGGATCGGCGCGATCGTGGCCTTCCAGGCCGCCTGCCAGTCGTGGTCCGCCTCCCGGCGCCAGACCACCTCGGCGGCCGCCAGCTCGGGCACGAACGTCGCGTCATCGGACAGCGGTGGCGGCGGATCGGTGAACCACGCCACGGTGGTGCCGGGCTGCTCCCACACCCCGAGAGCCCCGCGAGCCCACAGCTGCGCTGCGACGAGCTCCCGACGGTCGCCTCGGACCGGTACCTCGACCCGGTGCAGTTCCTCGGCCACGTGGCCTCCCGGTGCACCGTCTGCGAACATGGTGCGGCCCCGTGCGACGGGGGGACACACGGGGCCGCGGCAGTCCGTGGACTGCTCGAACAGCGTAGCTTCACGCTGACCAGCATGTCCACTCGTCTCTCACGGTGGCCCCGCGCCGTTACGCTGCGCCGTTCCCGCGGCCTGGAACCCGGGCCATCGACCTGCCCCGACGATCGCCGAGTACCCCGTGCCCGAAGCCGCCATCGACGCCGCTGCCCCCTCGGGGACCGCCATCGCGGTCCGTGGTCTGACCAAGCGGTACGACGGCTTGGTCGCGGTCGCAGGGCTCGATCTGGAGGTGGCGATCGGGGAGACCATGGCCCTGCTCGGCCCCAACGGCGCCGGCAAGACCACCACGGTCGAGTGCTGCATGGGCTACCGCATCCCCGACGAGGGCACCGTCCGGGTGCTCGGCCACGACCCGCGGCGCGACCGCGCCGTGCTCGCGCCGCGGACGGGGTTGATGCTGCAGGAGGGCGGGGTCTATCCCCACGCCTACCCGGAGGAGGTGCTGCGGCTGTTCGCCGCCTACTACCGGGCGCCCCGGGACCCCGAGGAGCTGCTGCAACGGGTCGGCCTCACCGGGTCGCGACGAACCCGGTTCCGGGACCTGTCCGGCGGGCAGAAGCAGCGGCTCTCCCTGGCGCTGGCGCTGGTCGGGCGCCCCGACGTCCTCTACCTCGACGAGCCGACGACCGGCCTCGACGTGGCCGCCCGGCGCAGCACCTGGGAGCTGATCGAGGAGCTGCAGGCCGACGGCGTCACCGTCGTGCTCACCACCCACCTGCTGGACGAGGCCGAGCAGCTCGCCGACCGGGTCGCGATCATCGACCGGGGCCGGCTCATCGCCCAGGGGACCCTGTCGGAGCTGACCCGCGCCGAGCACCCCCGCGTCACCTTCGCGGCCCGCCCTGGTCTGGAGCTCGCGTCGCTGTCCTCGGCGCTGGCGGTCCCGGTCACCGAGCCGAGCGCGGGGCAGTACCTGGTCGACGCCGACAACGAGCCCGAGCTGCTGGTCCGCCTGTCCGCCTGGCTGGCCGACCGGGGCGAACGCCTCGAGCACCTCCACACGGGCACCTCGAGCCTGGAGGACGTGTTCCTCCGCCTGACCACCGATGACGTCGAGGTGGCACCGTGACCCGCGCCGCCCATGACACCGAGGTGGCACGCACCACCCCGATCGTGCGCGCCACCCTCGCCCAGGCGGCGATGGAGCTGCGTCTGCTGGTGCGCTCGGCGGAGAGCCTGCTGGTCACCCTGGGGATCCCCCTCGGGGTGCTGGTGTTCTTCTCCGTCGTGGACGTGCTCCCGACGGGCGACCGCTCGCCGGTGGCGTTCCTGGTGCCCGGCGTGCTGGCGATCTCGGTGGTGGCCACCGGCCTGGTGGCGGTCGCGATCCAGACGGCCTTCGAGCGCAAGTACGCCGTGCTGAAGCGCCTCGGGGGCACCCCGCTGACCCGCGGCGCCTTCCTGATCGCCAAGGGGCTGTCGGTGGCCGCCCTGCTGCTGGTCCAGACGGTGCTGGTCGTGGTGGTGGCGGTCGCCGGGCTCGGCTGGCAGCCCGGTGGTGGGTTGCTGCTCGCGCCGCTGCTGGTCCTGCTCGGCGCGCTGACCTCCACCGCGCTCGGCCTGCTGCTGGCCGGGACGCTGCGGGCCGAGGCCACGCTGGCGGCCACCAACGGGCTGTTCCTCGTCCTGCTGGTGATCAGCGGGGTCACCTTCGAGGCCGAGGCGTTGCCGGCCCCGCTCGCTGCCCTCGGCGCCCTGCTCCCGATGGGAGCGCTGCGCAACGCGCTGGACACCGCCCTCTCCGGTGAGGGTCTGGCGGTCGAGGCGACCCTGGTGCTGGTGGCGTGGGGACTGGCCGCGGTCGTGGTCGGCAGCCGTCGGTTCCGCTGGGAGCCATGAGGCCCTAGTCGAGGCTCGAGCGCGCGGTCAGTAGGGCCGTCGGTTGGGTGTGCGCAGGTCCGAACGGCTACTCTGCGCCCACCAGGTGGGCCGCCGAAGGCCCGTCGCGCCTCACCGCCGGGCCCAGTGCTCCACCGGGACGCACTGGTCACGCGGTGGAGGCGTGAGCACCCCCGGTCGCGGCAGACAGCAACGCCGCGAGCGAGTACGGCAGCCGCAGGGCGCCGGAGCCGGCGCCCGACCGACCAGGAGACGACACGTTGCGCGAGCACCCTCACGCGCCTCGCAGCCGCCGGACCCCCCTCCTCCTCGGGGTCCTCGGGCTGGCCGCGGTGGTCCTGGCCGCCTGTGGTGACGCCGAGCAGAACGCGCTCGATCCCGCCGGGCCCTTCGCGCAGGTGCCCCACGACCTGATCATCCCGGTCGCGTGGATCGCACTCGCGGTGTTCATCTTCGTGCAGGGGCTGATCATCTTCTCCGTGGTCAGGTTCCGCACGCGCAAGGACGACGACGGCTCCCTGCCCAAGCAGGTGCACGGCAACACCCGGGCGGAGATCGTGTGGACCGTCATCCCCGCGGTGATCCTCGCCGTCATCGCCGTGCCGACGGTGCAGGGCATCTTCGAGGTGACGGATGAACCCGACGAGTTCCTCACCGTCGAGGTGATCGGGCACCGCTGGTGGTTCGAGTACTACTACCCCGACTACGACATCTACACCGCCAACGAGTTCGCCATCCCCGTGGGCACCCCGGTGCGCCTGGAGATGACCGCCGCCGACCTGGCGCGCTCGCCGGACCTCGGGGTGATCCACTCCTTCTGGGTCCCCCGGCTGGCGGGCAAGCAGGACCTGATCCCGGGCCAGACCACCTTCCTCAACATCCAGGCCGACGAGCCCGGCCGCTATCTCGGGCAGTGCGCCGAGTACTGCGGCCTGAGCCACGCGAACATGCGGATCCGGGTCGAGGCCTACGACGACGCGGACTTCGACGCCTGGGTCGCCGCCCAGACCACCCCGGCCGAGCAGCCGGCCGACGGGACGCCCGAGGCGCTCGGCCGCGAGCTGTTCCACGAGCTCGGTGACGGTCGCCAGGCCTGCGCCTCCTGCCACCAGGTGTGGGAGGACGGCGCGCGCGGTCCCGGCCAGGGTCCCGACCTCACCCACCTGATGAGCCGGCTCGAGTTCGCCGGTGCGATCCACGACATGACGGAGGAGAACCTCCGCGAGTGGCTGCGCGATCCCAACTCGATGAAGCCGATGCAGTACGAGGTGAGCGGCATCGGGATGCCCAACCTCGATCTGACCGAGGACGAGCTGGACGCTCTGGTGGCGTACATGCTCAGCCTCGACTGACCACGCCCACGACGTCTGCCGGGGGCGCCGCCCCGAGCCGCGAGGAGACACGCTGATGTCGAGCACCACGACTGAGCGCAAGGGCTACTCGGGTCGTCCGCGCAAGCTGGATGGCTTCACGGGGTGGCTCACCACCACCGATCACAAGAAGATCGGGATCATGTACTTCCTGACGGTCCTGGTGTTCTTCGCCCTGGGTGGGTTCGAGTCGGGCTTCATCCGCTGGCAGCTGGCGCAGGCCGAGCAGAGCGTGCTCACCGAGGAGATCTACAACCAGTTCTTCACCATGCACGGCATCACCATGGTGTTCCTGGTGGTCATGCCGCTGTCCGCGGCCTTCTTCAACTACCTGATCCCGCTGATGATCGGCGCCCGGGACGTGGCGTTCCCGCGGCTGAACGCCTTCAGCTACTGGGCCTACCTCTTCGGTGGGCTGTTCCTCTACAGCTCCTTCGCCCTCGGTGGGGCACCGAACGGCAGCTGGGTCGGCTACGCGCCGCTGTCCACCGACGCGGTGTCGAACATGGCCTTCTACGCCGTCGGGATCAACATCCTCGGCGTCTCCTCCCTGGCGGCGGCGGTCAACTTCATCGTGACCATCCTGAACATGCGCGCGCCGGGCATGACCTTCATGCGCATGCCGGTGTTCATCTGGATGGCCCTGGTCACCAACTTCCTGCTGCTGTTCGCCCTGCCGATCATCGCCGTCGCGCTGTTCATGCTGAACATCGACGCGGTGTTCGGGGGTCAGTTCTTCGAGCCGGCCACCGGCGGGGACCCGGTCCTCTACCAGCACCTGTTCTGGTTGTTCGGACACCCCGAGGTCTACATCATGATCCTGCCCGCGATGGGGATCATCTCCGAGATCCTGCCGGTCAACGCGCGCAAGCCCCTGTTCGGCTACGCCGCCGTGGTCTTCGCCGGCGCCGCGATCGGGTTCATCGGTTTCGGGGTGTGGGCCCACCACATGTTCACCTCGGCGATCGGGCCCGTCGCGCGCTCCGCCTTCGCGCTGTCCACGATGTTCATCGCGGTGCCCACCGGCATCAAGATCTTCAACTGGGTGTTCACGATGTGGGGCGGCAAGCTGCGCTTCAACACCCCGATGCTGTTCTCCATCGGCTTCGTGTCGATGTTCACCATCGGTGGGCTGTCCGGGGTGACCCACGCCATCGTCCCGCACAACGCCCAGCAGCACGACACCTACTACGTGGTCGCCCACTTCCACTACGTGCTCTTCGGTGGTGCGCTGTTCGGACTGATCGCCGGGATCTACTTCTGGTTCCCGAAGGTGACGGGCAAGATGATGAGCGAGAAGCTCGGCAAGCTCCACTTCTGGACCTGGCTGCTCGGGTTCAACCTCACCTTCGGGCCGATGCACCTGTCGGGGCTGCTCGGCCAGCCGCGCCGCACCGCCGTGCTGCCCGGTGAGCTCGGCGCGACGGTGGAGCTGTACAACCTGCTGTCCTCGCTCGGCTTCGTGGTCCTGTTCGGCTCGGCGCTGGTGTTCCTCTACAACCTGATCACCTCGGTGAAGCGTGGCGAGGCCGCCGGTGACGATCCCTGGGACGCCCGCACGCTGGAGTGGATCACCCCCTCGCCGACGCCCTACGAGAACTTCCACGTGATCCCCACCGTCACCCACCGCGACGAGTTCTGGCACCGCAAGTACGCCGAGGACGAGGCGGGTCGGGCCATCCCGGTACCGGCGGGCGCCTCGGAGGACCACGATGCGGCCGCGGACCACGATGAGCACATCCACATGCCCGACCCCTCCTACTGGCCGTTGGTCCAGACCCTCGGGTTCTTCCCCTTCGGCTACGGGCTGGTGTTCGGCAACTTCTGGTTGATCGGTGTCGGCCTCGCGTGGCTGGTGATCGGCCTGTACGGCTGGATCATCGAGCCGGTCGCGGAGGGCGACGACGACGACCCGGAGGACCACACGCCGACCAGCGGCGCACGAGCCACGGCAACGGCCCACTGACCGTCTGACGCGACGCACCCGCGGCCGGGTGCGCGCCCCGGACGGGGCGTGGAGTACGAGGAGGCAGCCAAGTGTCCACCGACGTGGCGACCACGACGCTGGGGATCGATCACCGCAAGCTCGGGATGTGGACCTTCCTGGGCTCGGAGTTCCTGTTCTTCGGGGCGTTCGTGTCGGCCTACCTGCTCTACCTCGACACCACCGCCGGTGGGCCGGGGGTGGAGATCTTCGACATCCCCTTCACCTCCATCAGCTCCTTCGTGCTGCTGATGAGCTCGCTGACGATGGTGCTCGCACACCACGCCCACACCAAGGGCGACATGCGCCGGATGCGGATGTGGATCCTGGCGACCGCCGGACAGGGCGCGGTGTTCCTCGGCGGGCAGGTGTTCGAGTTCAACGTCTTCTTCCGCGAGGGCCTGGAGCTGTCGACCTCCCCCTTCGCCTCCTCCTTCTACGTGCTGACCGGGTTCCACGGCCTGCACGTGTTCGTGGGCATCCTGCTGCTGTCCAGCCTGTACGTGCTGTCGCTGACCGGCAAGATCAAGCCGAACCAGGACGTCAAGACCGAGATGATCGGCCTGTACTGGCACTTCGTCGACATCATCTGGGTCGTGATCTTCACCGTCGTCTACCTGATCCCGGAGATCGCGGTCATCGGCTGATGGCACCTGACGACCGGCGACCGTTCGATCCCCGCGGAGGAGACCGAGCATGAGTACCACCGACGCTCCGGACCAGACCGAGTCCGAAGGGCACGCGCACCCCACACCCAAGCAGTACGTCAACATCGCGATCGTGCTCGCGGTCCTGACCGCGCTGGAGGTGTCGACCTACTTCCTCGACTTCGGCACGATCGCGATCCCGATGCTCGTGGTGCTGATGGTCGTGAAGTTCCTGTACGTGGCGGGGTGGTTCATGCACCTGAAGTTCGACTCACCGATCTTCAGCCGGCTGATGTACACCGGCCTGGCCTTCGCCCTCGTGCTCTACGCGGTCATGGCCATCGTGACGCTGTTCGACCACGCACCGACGATCTGACGGAGCCGACCAACCCGCTCGCGCGCACCGCGCGGGCCGACTTTTCCTCGAGTGGGGCGGACGTGAACGACGACTTCCGAAGCCGTGTGATCATGCCGATCGTGCTGCCGATCGCCGTGTTGGTGGCCATCGCCGGCTTCGTCGGCAGCGTGGCCGCGATCCTGTTGTTCAACACCAAGTCGGGCGCGCTGATGCTCGCGGCCGTGGCAGCCGCCGGGATCCTGTTCACGGTCAGCCTGGCCTCCAGCCAGGACAAGCTCGACACCCCCCGGCGCGGGGTCGTCGTCTTCGCGGCGATCCTGCCGCTGCTCGTCGGGGCGTTGCTGTCCGCCGGGGTCATCGGGGACATCGACGACGAGGACCGCATGGTCAACGTCCAGCCCCTGTTCACCATCCCCGAGGCTGCCCCGGTCATCGGAGCGGTGGACTCCCAGGACTTCTGCCTGTACGACGAGGCCGACACCTGCGTCACCACCCAGACCTGGGAGGTCACGCCGGATCCGGACGAGGAGATGCTCTCCTTCGTGTTCCAGAACGACGAGGCGGGCGTGCCCCACAACGTCGTCATCACCTCGATCGAGGGCACCGTCGACGACCCCGGCATCGGTGACGAGGAGTTCGCCAACTCCGACATCGTCACCGGCATCGTCACGGATTACTACGTCTCCGACGAGTACACCTGGGAGGACCTGCCCGACGACTGGTACTTCTACTGCGCGGTCCACCCGAACATGAACGGGGTCGGCTCGATCGTCGGCGACGCCTGAGCGGCCGTCATCCCTCGTCGCCGGCGGCCGCGGTCTCGTAGGCCGCGAGGTGCTCCCGGTAGGCCGCCGGGAGCCCGGTGGTCGGGGCCTGGCCGATGAGTTGCGGCAGGAGCGCGGCGGCGACGTCCGCGCCGACCGCGGCGTGGACGTCGGCCGGCCAGTGGATGCCGTCGTCGTTGAGGGCATCGAGGTGGTCGAGCACCCGCGACCACACCGGCACGGCCGCGAAGCCGTGGGCGCGGGCCTGGGCGAGCTGCCGCGCCTCGGCGCGCGCGTGGCCGGGGTGTCGGTGCCCGTAGTAGCCGCTGCGGTGGCTGGTGGGCCCGAGCGCCGCGCCGGCCGCCCGACCCCAGGTGATGCTGCGGACCTGGTCGAGCAGCTCCCCGTAGAGCCGGTGGAACTCCCGTGGTGGCGTCCGTGCCCCCCGCCCCCGCCGTAGCTTGACCACCAGCGGATAGGCCCGGTGCAGTCTCGCGCGGACCTGGCGGCGCAGCCCGGCGGGACGCAGGTAGGGGACCACCGCCTGGACCGATGGCGGCACGCCGGCCGGGGCGTGGTCGAAGCTGCCGATGCCGACCACCACCGCATCGGCGTGGGCCAGCAGGTCGAACTGGACGTGGCGGTCCTTCGTGGCCGCTCGCAGCGCCTCGCGGACGGTGGCTCCGGGCTGGGCGACGACGGTCACCTCGACGTCCCTGCCCAGTCGTTCCGCCAGGTGGCGGGCGGCGACGTTGGGGTAGAGGTGGGCGGCGTCGGGCAGTTGGGGGCCGCTGGCGTCCGCGAAGGCGGTGGAGTCGCCGAGCACCAGCAGCGACACCGGGGCGGTCATGCTGCGCCGGCCCGGGCGGTCACGTGGAGCCTGCCGTCGTGGCTCCAGAGGCTGGCCGGTCGAGATCGGCCGCCTCGCCGCCGTCGGGTCGTTGCTGGTCGGTGAGGACGTGCTGGTCGCCGCCGCCCAGCAGCGAGCGGTGGTCCCGAGCCCGCGCCCAGGCGAGCACGGCGATGGTCCACATCACCGTCGCCCCGACGATGTGGAAGGACACCAGGGTCGGAGGCACGCCCAGCCAGTACTGGAGGTAGCCGAGGCCACCCTGGGCCAGCTGCACGACGAGCAGCAGCTGCAGGGTTCGACGGAAGCGGGAAGGCCCCGAGCGCCAGGTGACGGCCACCGTGGCCGTGGTCAGGCCCACCAGCAACCACACCGCGTCGGCGTGGGCGATCGCCATGACCCGCAGGTTGAAGCCGAACCGCGGGGCGTTGAGGTCGCCGCCGTGGGGACCGGTCCCCGTGACCAGCGTGCCGAGGAAGAGCACGACCATCGAGACCACCAGGATGGCGGTCATCGCGTGCTGCACGCCCCGGGCGGCCGCGGGGTCGCCGTCGGGCTCCCGGACCAGCTCGTAGATACCGGCGGCGGCGGCGATCAGCACCATCGAGGCGAGGAAGTGTCCGGCCACCGTCACCGGCGACAAGCCGGTCAGCACGGTGACGCCGCCGAGCACGATCTGACCCACGACCCCGAGGGGCAGCAACAGCGCCAGCCGCCGGACGACGCGCGGGTGGGGGCCCGTGCGCCGGACGATCCACCACACCAGCACAGCGGTCAGCAGCACGGGCACGCTGAGGAGCCGGTTCCCGAACTCGACGTAGCCCTGCCAGGCCGCGTGCCCGCCCCCGCCGGCGATCGGCGTGATGTTGCTGCCGTCGCAGGTGGGCCAGTCGCTGCACCCCAGCCCCGAGCCGGTGACCCGGACGAGCCCGCCGGTGAACACGATCACGATGTTGGCGATCAGGGCCGCGATCGCCGCGCCCCGCAGGTGGCGGCGGGAGGGTGAGCGGAGCCAGGAGGGCAGGAGCGAGGCCATGGGGCGCAGCGTACCGAGGGGCCGGCCACAGCCGGTCCCCAGGTACCCTCGCGGCCCCCGATCCCAAGGGCTGTCCGCGTGCTCCGTCCACCCCCCGCAGGCTCGCAGCTCTCCGTCCCCGCCCGGGTCCACCACCGGCGCGGCCTGCTGCTCGTCGGACTCGGGGCGTTCCAGTTGTGGTTGTGGGGGACGCGGGTCGCGAACCTGCTCGGTGAGGTCGACAGCTTCTCCACCGCCTTCGTCGCGGTGCATCTGGTGCTGTACCTCGCCGCGATCGGCGCCGGTGTGCTGCTGCTGGTGCTGGGCTGGCGCCTGCTGCGGGAAGTGGCGCGAGCGGGTGCTGCTGCTCTGACCGCCACCGCCACCGCTGACGCTGACGCCGGTGCTGGTCGTGGGGCTGGCGCGAGGTCCAGCGAGCTCCGGACGCCGGCCGGTCAGGACCTCGGACCGTGAGCGGGACCGAGGACCCGGAGGCCGGCGCGGTCCCCACGCCGCGCAGCGTGCCGGTCGCCGGTAGCGCCCTCGAGGCCTCACCGACGGTCGGAGGCCAGGACGCCGTCGGTCCGATGCACACCGAGGGTCGGTACGAGGACCGCGGTGGCACCCTGGACGTGGTCAAGCGGTACGTCCTGGTGACCAAGCCACGGATCATCGAGCTGCTGCTCGTGACCACCGTGCCGGCCATGGTGGTCGCGGAGCAGGGGTGGCCCTCCACCTGGTTGGTGGTCGCCACCCTCCTCGGGGGGACGCTGTCGGCCGGCAGCGCCAACGCCCTGAACAACCATCTCGACCGGGACATCGACCGGAAGATGCGGCGCACCTCCGCACGGCCGACCGCCACCGAGGAGATCGCGCCCATGGGCGCGTTGGCCCTCGGGCTGGTGCTCGGGGTCCTGGGGTTCGTGTGGCTGGCGGCCTTCGTCAACCTGGTCGCGGCGGCACTGGCGACCGGGGCCATCTTCTTCTACATCTTCGTCTACACCCTCGGGCTGAAGCGGCGCAGCTCTCAGGGGGTCGTCATCGGTGGCATCGCCGGGTGCGTGCCGGTGCTGACCGGTTGGGCCGCGGTGTCGGGTGGGTCGCTGGCCGACCCTCGACCATGGCTGCTGTTCGCGATCATGCTCTGGTGGCAGCCGCCGCACTTCTGGGCGCTGGCCATGAAGTACCGCGAGGACTACGCCGCGGCCGGACTGCCGATGCTGCCGGTCACCCACGGCAACGAGGAGACGACCCGCCAGATCCTCCTCTACAGCTACCTGCTGCTGTCGATCGTCCTGCTCTACATCGCCGGTGCCCAGGCGGGATGGCTGTTCATCGTTCCGGCGCTGGTGCTGACCGCCTTCTGGTTGGTGCTGGCGCACGAGCTCCGGCGCGCCGTCGACGTGCGCACGGCGATGCGGCTGTTCGGCTTCTCCACGGTGTGGCTGGCGCTGGTGTTCATCGCCGCCGCCGTGGACGCGGTGTTCTAGCCGGGCCACGGACCCTACGCTCGTGGCAGGCGGCGACGGAGGGCTGGAGATGGCACGGTGCAAGGTCGGGGTGCAGCTGCACCCGCAGGCGACCACGACCGAGGCGCTCAGGGCGGCTGCCCGGGCGGTCGACGGGGCCGGGTTCGACTCGCTGTGGACCTGGGACCACTTCTTCCCGCTGTACGGCGAGGACGATGCGGCGCACTTCGAGGGCATGACGCTGCTGACCGCCTTCGCGCTGGAGACCAGCCGGGTGCAGATCGGCAACCTCGTCACCTGCGCCTCGTACCGCAACCCCCACCTCGTCGCCGACATGGTCCGCACGATCGATCACCTCAGCGGTGGCCGGACGGTGCTGGGTATCGGAGCGGGGTGGTTCCAGCGCGACTACGACGAGTACGAGTACCCCTTCGGTACCGGCGGCGGACGGTTGCGGGATCTGGAGGCCGACCTGTTCCGCATCGACCAACGGCTCGCTCGGCTGCAACCGCCCCCGGTCGGCACCCTCCCGCTGCTGATCGGTGGCGGGGGTGAGCGCGTCACCCTGCGGCTGACCGCGCAGCACGCCGACATCTGGAACGGCATGGGCGATCCGGAGGTGATCGCCCACAAGAACCGGGTCCTCGACGAGTGGTGTGAGCGCGTCGGGCGGGACCCCGCGGAGATCGAGCGCAGCGTCCTCATCAACGATCGCCAGGCACTCGAGCTCGAGGGCTACCTCGAGGCCGGGGTGCAGCACCTGATGATCGGGTGTGCCGACCCCTTCGATCTGGAGCCGGCGTTGGCGCTGCTCGAGGCCGCCCGCGCCTGAGCTCCGGGGGCGCCGTCGGGGCCAGCGGCCGGAGGGACCAACCGGCCCTTGACGCTAGCTGAACGTGTGTTCATCATACTGAACATGCATTCAGTTCCAGGTGCGAAGCCATCCCCCGCCGACGACCGCTCGACGCCGGCGCGGATCCGCGATGCTGCCATCCGTTGCTTCGCCGAGGCGGGGGTGGATCGGACCCCGGTCCGGGTCGTCGCCGAGGCCGCCGGGGTGTCGCCGGCGCTCGTCATCCACCACTTCGGCTCCAAGGACGAGCTGCGGGTGGCCTGCGACCGACACGTCGCCGCCCTGATCCGGCAGCAGAAGTCGGACTCGATGCAGGCCGGGGCGAGCCTCGATCCGATGACGTCGCTGCGCAGCTCCCGCGACGGTCCCCCGTTGCTCGCCTACCTCGCCCGCACCCTGGTCGACGGCTCGCCCCACGTGAGCGAGCTGCTCGAGGAGCTGGTCTCCGACGCGGTGGCGTACATGGCCGAGGGCGAGGCCAGCGGACTCCTGCGCCCGAGTGATGACCCCCGCGGTCGCGCCGCGGTCCTGCTGCTGTGGTCGATGGGGGCACTGGTCCTCCACGAACACGCCGCCCGCCTGCTCGGGGTCGACCTGCTCGGTGAGCCCGAGCAGCTGCTGGGTTACGTGGTCCCTGCCCTGGAGGTCATGGGGCAGGGCGTGATGACCCCGGACGCCTACGACCGACTCTCCGCCGCGATGCGTCCCGACCCTGCGGCGGCATCACCGAACGAGGCCCGCGCCACCACCCCCGGCGCGGACCCGACCGACCGCGCCACCACCCCCGGCGCGGACATCTCCCAGGAGGCATGAACCGCGATGGCTGCCATCATCCGAACCGAGGGCCTGGTCAAGGAGTACGGCCGCGGAGCGCGCCGTGTGCGGGCCCTCGACGGTCTCGACCTCGAGATCGCACCCGGCGAGGTGTTCGGGTTCCTCGGCCCCAACGGCGCCGGGAAGTCCACCACGATCCGCGTGCTGCTGGACCAGCTCCGGCCCACGGCCGGGCACGCCGAGGTGTTCGGCACGCACCCGCGCGCCGGCGGCCCGCGCCAGCGCGCGCGGATCGGCTACCTGCCCGGTGAGCTCGCGATGACCGGGCGCGCCACCGCCGGCGAGCTGCTGCGTCACCTCGTGCAGCTGCGTGGCGGGACCGGTGCGGAGCGCATCGAGGGCCTCGCTGCGCGGCTCTCCCTCGACCTCGACCGTCCGATCCGGGGCCTGTCCAAGGGCAACAAGCAGAAGGTCGGGGTCATCCAGGCCTTCCTGCACCGTCCCGAGCTGCTGATCCTCGACGAGCCGACCAGCGGGCTCGACCCGCTGCTCCAGCACGAGTTCCTGGCGATGGTCCGGGAGGCCCAGGCCGACGGCGCCACGGTGTTCATGTCCTCCCACGTGCTCAGCGAGGTCGAGGTCATCGCCGAGCGGGTCGCCATCGTGCGTGCGGGGCGCATCGTCGACCTCGACGACGTGGCGACCCTCCGCCACCACGCCGGTCAGCGCGTCGAGCTGCACTTCGCCGACCCCGTCGATGCCGGCGACTTCGATGGCCTCTCTGGCATCAGCGACGTCGAGGTGGCCGACCACCACCTCACCTGCCTGCTGCGCGGCGAGCCCGACCCGCTGCTCAAGGTCGCGGCCCGCTTCCACGTCACCCGCTGGTCCGCCGAGGACCGCGAGCTCGAGGACCTGTTCCTCGACCACTACCGGATGCCCGTGACCGAGGAGGAGGTGGCCGACGATGGCCGCTGACCGCCCACCGATGTCGCTGCCGTCTGCGGCAGCCTTCCCGGTGCTGCGCTGGGTTCTCCGCGTCCAGCTGCGGGCGCTGCTCGGCTGGGGCGTCGCGCTGGCGGCCGTCAGCGCGATGTACGTCAGCTTCTGGCCCGCGATGGGCGACACCGCGGAGATGCAGGCGTTGGTCGACAGCATGCCCGAGGCGCTGGTGACCGCGATGGGCTACGAGGCCATCGGCTCGCCGGCCGGCTACCTCGAGAGCACCGTGTACGCCCTGCTCGCCCCGATACTGATGCTGGTGTTCGCCCTGGGGTTCGGTGCCCGGCTCATCGCCGGCGAGGAGGAGGCCGGCGAGCTCGAGCTCGAGGCGACCAGCACCGTCGGGCGCACCCGGCTGCTGCTGGAGCGCTACCTCGCGCTGGTGCTCGCGGTGGTGTGGTTGGCGGTGTTGGTCGGTGCGGTCTCGCTGGGCCTCGCCCGGGCGCTCGGCATGGACATCGGGACCGGGCCGCTGCTCGGGGCCACCCTGGGGCTGCTCCTGCTCGTGCTCGCGCTGGGCAGCGTCACCTTCGCGGTCGGTGCGGCCACGGGGCGTCGGGCCCTGGCGCTCGCGGTCGGTGCCGCCGTGGCCGTGCTTGCCTACGTGGCCAACGCGCTGGCGCCGCTGCTCGACGACGGCGCCTGGCTCCAGCGGCTGTCGCCCTTCCACTGGTACCTCGGGAACGACCCGCTCAACGAGGGGCTCGGGCTGCCGGGTGCGGCGGCGCTGGTCGTGCTGGCGCTGGTCAGCCTGGTCGCCGCGGTGGTGGCCTACGACCGGCGCGACCTCGGGGTGTGATCGCCGCCGCTGTTGCTCTCGCACCGCAGCAGTGACGGCTCCCTCCAAGGTGCGCGAGCAACCAACGGCGCCGCCCGTGCACACCCGGGCTTGACCTGGACGCTCCGCTCGGCTGTGCTGCGCACAACCGAGCGGAGGGAGACCGCGTGTCGGAGCAGCTGATGGGTGTGCGGGAGGAACTGCTGGCGCGGACCGAGGGCCGCACCCTGCTGGACGTGTTCGCCGCGACCTGCGATGCGAACTGGAACCGGCCGGCCCTGGTGATCAAGGAGGGCGAGGGCTTCCGGACCCTGACCTGGGGGGAGTACCGCACCGAGGCCAGCCACGTCGCCATGGCGTTGCGCGGCTACGGCGTCCAGCACGGGGATCACGTCGCCCTGATGATGACCAACCGCCCCGAGCACGTGGTCGCCGACATCGGCGCGCTGATGGCGGGCGGGATCCCGGTGTCGGTGTACAACACCCTCGCCGCCGACCAGATCCGCTACATCGCGGAGAACTGCGCCGCCAAGGTCGCGATCGTCGAGGATGCCGCCTTCCTCGCCACCTGGGACGCCGTGCGGGATCAGCTTCCCGCCCTCGAGGTGCTGGTCGTCGTCGACCCGGCGGGCGTCGACCTCGACGGCCGCGATGACGTCATCACCTACGCCGACCTGGTGTCACGGGGCGAACAGGCCCTGGAGACCGGGCACGGGGAGCTCGAGAACAGCTGGCGCGGTGTCACCCCCGAGGACGCCGTCACGCTGATCTACACCTCCGGCACGACCGGCCCGCCGAAGGGTGTGGTCATCACCCACAAGAGCCTGCTCTACATGCTGGCCGTGGTCATGGACCTGCTGGACATCCAGGCCGGCAACCGCGGGGTGTCGTACCTGCCGCTGGCTCACGTCGCCGAGCGGATGACGACCCATTACGTCGGGATCCGGGCCGGCGGCACGATCTACTTCGTCAAGGACGTCGCCGAGGTGCTGCCCACCCTGCAGGAGGCGCGGCCCAACATCTTCATGGCCGTGCCCCGGGTGTGGGAGAAGATGCACACCCGGATCATGGGCAAGATCCACGAGACCGAGAACGAGCGCCGGCGCGACCTGGCGCTCAAGGCCGTCGAGGTGGGCAAGGAGAAGGTCCGTGCCGACCTGGCCGGCCGCACCCCGCCGCTGAAGGTCCGGTTGCAGCACGCGGTGTTCGACAAGCTCGTGTTCTCCAAGATCCGTGACGGCCTCGGCCTGGACGAGTTGCGCTACGCCCTCTCGGGTGCCGCGCCCATCAGCGCGGACCTGCTGAGCTTCTTCAAGGCCATCGGCATCGAGATCCTCGAGGTCTACGGCATGACCGAGTCCACCGCGGTCATCACGGCCAACACGCCGGGCAACGTGCGGATCGGGACCGTCGGCACCCCCCTGCCCGGCATCGAGGTACGGATCGCCGAGGACGGGGAACTGCTCGCCCGTGGTCCGATCATCACCGCCGGCTACCTGCACCGTCCCGAGGCCACGGCCGAGGCGATCGACGCTGACGGGTGGCTGCACACCGGTGATCTGGCCACGATGGACGACGACGAGTACGTGCGCATCGTCGGTCGCAAGAAGGAGCTGATCATCACCGCGGGTGGCAAGAACCTGTCACCCAACAACATCGAGGAGTCCATCAAGCAGCGCTCGTCGCTCATCGCCCAGCTGTGCGCCGTGGGCGACGAGCGGCCCTTCGTCTCGGCGCTGGTCGTGCTCGATGCGGAGGCGCTCCCCACCTGGGCCGACGCGCAGGGGCTGAGCTTCGGCTCCGTCGCCGAGGCGGCGCAGCACCCCAAGGTGGTGGCCGAGGTGCAGCAGGCGATCGACGCCGGCAACGCGGAACTCGCCCGCGTCGAGCAGGTCCGCAAGTGGGCCATCGTGCCGGCGGAGTGGACAGCGGAGTCCGAGGAGCTGACCCCGTCGCTGAAGCTCAAGCGCAACGTCATCCACACCAAGTACTCCGACGTGATCGACGGGCTCTACACCGAGACGGGCTGAGCCGGCGACCCCGAGCAAGCAGCGAGCCCCGCCGTGAACCGGCGGGGCTCGTCTCGATCCTGGTGTCCGTCGGGCCCTAGAGCTGTCCGAACCTCACGACCGGGTGCGCATCGTCACCTCAGAGCGGGGTGACCTCGGTCGCCTGCGGGCCCTTCTGGCCCTGACCGACGTTGAAGCTGACGCGCTGACCATCGTCCAGCGACTTGTAGCCTTCGGACTGGATCGCGGAGAAGTGCACGAACAGGTCGTCGCCGCCGTCCTCGGGCTGGATGAAACCGAAGCCCTTGTCGGCGTTGAACCACTTAACGGTACCTTCTGGCATGTAATCGTCCCTATCTAGACGCACTGCGGTGCGAGCTGCCCCAAGGAAGATGGGGACGAGTAGACCCGACGCGGTGCGGTGGAGGTGACACCGTACAGGTCCGCGAGCCGGCCACGAACAACGGGCCCTGGCAGAGCGGCCACCGCTCACCCGGGGGAAGCGCCCGAACCGGCTCGTCGCACCCTGCTCGGGCGTCCGCCCGGGGTACGGCCAGGTGAGACCACGGAGGTGCCATGCTCGCGACCATCGGCCGGATCCTGCTGGCGGTGGGCGGGGCATGGCTCGCCCTGGTGATCCTCGCTGCGGTGTTCCAGCGGCAGCTGATCTACCTCCCCGACACCAGCGACCCCCAACCACCCGCGGACGTCGAGGTGGTGGCGCTGGCGACCGAGGATGGGCTGGAGTTGACCGCCTGGTTCCTCGCTCCCGACGCCGAGCCCGTCACCACGATCCTCATGGCCCCCGGCAACGCCGGCAACCGGGCGGGTCGGGTCCCCACGGCGCGAGCCCTCAACGAGCGGGGTCACGCCGTGCTGCTGCTCGAGCCCCGTGGGTACGGCGGGAACCCGGGGCGCCCCAGCGAGGAGGGGCTGCTGGCCGATGCCCGGGCGGCCCGCGACCACCTCGATGACCGTGCTGATGTCGAGGTGGCACGCATCGCCTACCTGGGCGAGTCCATCGGTAGTGCGGTCGTCGCCGCACTGGCGGCCGAGCGGCCCCCGGCGGCGCTGGTGCTGCGGTCGCCCTTCCCCGAGCTGGCCGACGTGGGCCGGGCCGCCTATCCGTTCCTGCCGATCCGCACGCTGCTGCGTGACCGCCACCCGACCTCCGAGCACCTCGAGGGCTACGACGGGCCGGTGCTGGTGGTGGCGGGTGACGCCGACCGCATCGTGCCGACGCGCTTGTCCCGTGAGGTGGCACGCCAGGCCGACGCGACCCTGGTCGAGATCCCCGGTGCCGGACACAACGACGCCGCCATGTTCGTCGGTGAGACGTTCATCGATGCGGTCGACGACCACCTGCGTGCGGCGGTCGCCGACCTCGACTGAGCTGGCGGGCCGGTGCGGCCAACCCGGTGCGGCCAACCTGGTCCGGCCAACCCGGTGCGACCAACCTGGTCCGGCCGGTCAGAACAGGTCGGTGAACCCCCGGCTGACGTGACCGGTCAGGCGCCGGTGCATCCGTGCGGCGGAGTCGTCGGTCATCGCCACGATGTGGTCGGCGACGATGCGCAGCACCTCCGGTTCCGCGTCCGGCCGATCCGTCGCCTCGAGCAGGTGGCGCAGATCGACCTGTAGGTGCCGAGGGAACAGCGAGGTGTCCACGCGGCCACGGTGCACCGTGGCCGCGTGGAGCTCGAACAGCTCCCGGACCACCCGACGCTGACCGTGCTGGTAGGTGGCCATCCGGGGATGCTCTATCACGAAGATCCAGAGCAGGTCCCGCAGCACGTCGTTCATCAGGCGCGCGTCGCGGGGGATCACGAGGTCGTTCTCGTGCCGACGGGTGGGGGCAGACGGGTCGCGCACGGACACCGAGTGCACCAGCCGGTCGATCAGGCGCTTGCGCATGGTCCGCATCGCCTGTCGGGACTCGCCGGAGCCGTCGAACTCGCCCGATAGCGACCGGAAGCCCTCGAAGGGGCCGGCGCGTTCGGTGAACAGCTCCTCGAAGGCGGCGGCCAGGTCGGCGCCGGTGTAGCGGGCGGGATCGTCGCTGGGGCCGCTGGCGAGCTTGCCGCGGGCCTCACGCCGGGCGACCAGCTGCACGGCCATGCGCTCCCGGGCCTCGGCCGACTGGGTCAGCAGCGCCAGGGGGAGCGAGCCCGCGAGGTAGAAGTCCTCGATGTCGTGCACGGAGTAGGACACGTCGTCCGCCCACTCCATCACCTGGGTCTCGAAGCTCTGGGTGTGACGGCGATGCTCCGGCACCCCGTCACGGACCCATGCCGCCAGATCCCGCTCGGTGGGGTAGAAGCACCACTTCGTGTCGCTGACCTCGCCGCGTTCCCACGGGTACTTCACGGCCGCGTCCATCGTGGCGCGCGTCAGGTTCAGCCCTGGCTGCGTGCCGTAGCCGTACAGCCGGGCGCCGACGAGGCGGAAGGTCTCCGCGTTGCCCTCGAAGCCACCCACCTCGGCCGGATCCAGGCCCCAGGCCCGGGCGGTGTCATCGATCGCCGCCGACAACTCCTCCTCGCCGATGTGGCCGAAGGGGGCGTGGCCGAAGTCGTGCATGATCGCGGCGGCCTCGACCAGGTCGGGATGGGCGCCGAGCTTCCAGCCCAGCCGACGCCCGAGCTGGGCGACCTCGATCGTGTGGGTCAAGCGGGTGCGGAAGAAGTCGGCCTCACCGGGTGCGACCACGCCGGTCTTGCCCTGCAGCCGGCGGAACGCCGTGGTGTGCACGAGCCGGTCGTAGTCCCGGGCGAAGGGGTTGCGGTAGTCGTCCGGGTCCTCTCGGCCGGGTGGACGCGCCGTGTCGTGCTCGGAGTACCCGTCCGCACGGGGATCCGACACCTGCTGCCTCCTGTGGTCGCGGGGCCGGGCTCGCTCAGCCCTCCCGGGGTTCCAGGTGACCGAGGCTAGGGGTGCGGTGGGGTTGGAGGTAGGAGGCCAGAGCCTGGGCGGCGACCGTCGGTGGATCCTGACGCAGCGCGTATCGCGAGCCCCGGCCCTCCCCACCGATCACCACCAGCCCGGCCTGTCGGAGGATCGACAGGTGGTGGTGGGCGGTGGCCTTGGCGACGTCGAGCTCCGCGGTCGCCTCGGTGAGGCTGATCGGTCCGCTGGACAGCCGGCGCAGCAAGGTGAGCCGGCTCTCGTCGCCCAGGGCTTTGAACAGCTTCAGCAGCGCCGGTGACGGGGCTTCCGGGGGGAGGATCAGGAACTGCTCGGCCACGACCGTGGTCAGCACCTCGGCATCGGCGCGGCGGCCGACGACCAGCCAGGGGCGGATCCAGAAGCTGGGCAGCAGCACGATGCGGCGGATCGACGGATCGTCGGAGAGCTCGTACCCGTTGGTCGCGGCCAGCACGATCTCGGCGACGGTCTTGCCGGCATCGATCTGGGACTGCCGGTACTCGACGTCTCGGTTGATCGCGTGCATCGTCTCCTGGGCGACGCTGTCCCACAGGGGCTGGACCGCCCGGACCGCCACGAGCAGGCGTCGCCCGTGCTCCTCGGGGTCGGTGGTCAGCAGGGCGCTGACCTCCTCGGCCAGCTCCGTGGCAGCCTCGAGCTCGTCCAGCAGGGTGACCAGGGCATCGTCCCGGCCGATGACCACGGCCTCCAGCAGCTCGAGGTCGCGGCGGTGGTCCTGGTGGGCGTGGTGGGCCAGCAGCAGCCGCCACCCGAGCCCGGGATCGGCCTCCAGCGCCGCGATCATCTCCTCCACCCCGGCCGGCTCCGGTAGATCCGCACCGAGCAGCGACAGCACCTGGAAGGAGACGCGTGATCCGCCGTCGATGGCGTGCAGTTCGGACAGGACCTCCTCTGAGAGCCGTCCCCGTAGCTCCGCGAGCCGTTCCGGACCGACGTCGTACTCGTCGCTGTCGTCGACCAGGACCCCTATCAGCCGGAGCAGCTCGGCGGCGGCGGATGCCCGGACCGACAGCGCAGGCGAGTGGGAGGAGCTCGTCGGACGCAGATCCTTGACGCGCACGGTCGACCTCGACGTCCGGAACGGTGCGGGACACTCATTCGATGAGTTTCGACCGGTGCACCCTAGCGAACCGCCGCGATCGGGTCGACCGTCATCGGACCACCCTCGGGCGAGGCGGGTGGCCTCCGCCGCTCTTCCCCGGGACCGCGGCCGATACGAGGTTCGCTGAGCAACGAAATCTCTACGTCGAGAGGTTTGACAGATTTCGAATACTGTGGTTTGATATCTGTCGTACGCAGCGTTGAGCGGGAGAGCGAACCCCCGTTCCCTCTCACCGACCCGTTGCGAGCAACCGAACAGGAGGTGATCGACATGGTCGATCCCTACACCAACGAGGCACTGGCCCGTTCCCGCATGGCTGAGGACGCGCAGCGTGCCGCAGAGCAGCGTCTGCGCCGGCACGTCGTCGGCGGCGGTCGCACCCGGCTCGCCCGGCGTCTGGTTGCCGCCGCTGACCGGCTGGATCCGTCCCGGCGCAACGTCGACCGCACCCACGTCATCGAACGCGCGGCCTGAACCGCGTCCGCCCGGTGCCCGACCTACCCGCCCTTGGCCCTCTTTCCACGCCGCTGCACCGCCACGGCCCGACGGCACCCTGAGCGACCGACCAACGCTGGTGAGCAGCTGCTCGACCCTCGGCCTCCCCCCGGGCCGAGCCCACCACCCACGGCTCTCCCTTCCCCCCCGATTGGGAGCTCGCCGTGGGTGGTGTTCGTGGTGGCGAGGAGTCGTTGCCAGCGCAGGCAGATCCGTCGTCACCGCTCCGCGGGTTCGGCGCCGCCTGGTTCAGCGCCGCCTGGTTCAGCGCCGCCTGGTTCAGCGCCGCCTGGTTCAGCGCCGCCTGGTTCAGCGCCGC
>Ga0207421_10002585_pt1 | contig 22333 bp, 18 predicted proteins | sample SodLakKL_010_SED_4_FD_187542 | JGI IMG/M metagenome (GOLD analysis project Ga0207421, IMG submission 187542) | Alkaline sediment microbial communities from Lake Tanatar, Kulunda Steppe, Russia - 8KL_010_SED (SPAdes) (version 2) | ecosystem: Environmental > Aquatic > Non-marine Saline and...
TGGCCTCCACCACGGTCGCGGCACCACGCACCGCGTCACCACCCGCGAAGACGTCGGGCAGTGCGGTTGCAAAGCTTCGTTCGGCCACCTCGATGCGACCGGAAGCGCCGATCGTCTCTTGCTCCTGTGGTTGCAGGCAGGACAGGTCGGGATTCTGCCCGATCGCCATGATCACGGCGTCGACGTCGAGGTGAATCATGGCGCCTTCGATGGGCACGGGCCGGGGCCTACCACTGGCGTCGGGCTCTCCGAGCTCCATCTGCTGGGCCTCGAGTGTTTGCACCCGCTCCTCGCCGCGACAGGCGACAGGGGACGCGAGAAAGTAGAACGCGATGCCCTCATCCCGCGCGTCCTCGATTTCTTCCTCTTCGGCAGGCATTTCATCCTCCGTGCGACGATAGACGATCGAGACCTCTTCGGCGCCGGTACGAAGGGCTGTACGGGCCGCGTCGAAGGCGGTATTGCCTCCACCGATGACCGCAACCTTTCGGCCAAGGGAGACATCCTCACCCGAGTTGACGCGGTCGAGGAAATCGAGACCGGACCATACGCCGGGTAAATCCGCCCCGGGGAAGTCCAGCATGATCCCCTTGGAAGCGCCCACTGACACAAAGACGGCGTCATGGTTCGCGCGCAGGGAGTCGAGCGTCAGGTCTTCGCCGAGGAGCTGGTTCTGATGCAACGCGACGCCGTGTTCCTTGATGTAGTTAATATCGTGGTCGAGGTCTTCCCGGGGGAGCCGATAGGCGGGAATGCCGTACCGAAGCATTCCACCCGGTTCGGGGCCTGCATCGTACACCTGCACTTCGTATCCACGTCGGGCCAGGTGATAGGCCGCCGTCAATCCGGCCGGCCCCGCACCTACAACTGCCACGCTCTTCCCGTTGGGCACCCCGGGCCTGGGGGGGAGAGGGTGCGACCGCTCAATGTCGGCGGCGTATCGCTTCAACGCCCGGATGGCCACCGGATCCTCCATGGCCTGGCGCCGGCATGCCTCCTCGCAGGGGTGGGTGCATACGCGGCCGCACACGGCGGGGAAAGGGTTGGTATCGCGGATAAGATCGATAGCGGCCCGGGGTTTTCCCTGGCGAATGAGCTGAATGTATCCCTGCACGTCGATGTCGGAGGGACAGTCCACCGAGCAAGGGGCCACGCAATCCGCGTAATGCTCGGTCAGGTAATCATGGATATATCCTTGGCGCGCCTTGCGCACCGCTTCCGTCTCCGTCTCGATTTCCATGCCATGCCACACGCGCGTATGGCATGCGGGTAGGACACCGACCTCTACCACCGACACCACACAAACCATGCAGTGGGTGGCCGGACCGACCCATTCGGAGTGGCACATGGTCGGGATCTCAACTCCAGCCTCCCTTGCTGCCTCCAGCACGGTGGTCCCTGACCGTACCACGACCTCCCGACCGTCGATTGTTACCGTAAGTGCTATGATGATCATTCTCCTCCTATCCCAAACTGAGAATGTCTCGATGCGTTTTCCCTGTATATGCCTATAATACACGTCTCCCGAATGCAAGACGAGGAAGTGACCCGTCACCGAGTGCCCAGATGTGGCGTGCAACCGCCCAGGTTGTTCAGCACCGGGCTCCCGGCTAAGCGCGACGCATTCTGGGCGGTGGTTCGGGTTATGTCGAAAGGGCTCACACACGGCGGATCCCACGTCTTGGTTCATGTGGAATCACCGCGAGGGACTGGAATTTGCCCCTTGTGAAAATGGTATCATAGGATCGAATGTGCAGCGTATCGGGTTGTCCAAGCGGGAAGTGCGTTGCCAATCGCGAATAGTAATGTGCTCGCCCATGCTCGTCTGCATGGTGTCGTGCTGACATGGGTTTTCCCGGCACCGCGAGATTTGACATCGTGGGAACCGGTCGAGCATACGCCCACAGGGAGGGAAGGGATTTCTTGAAGATCTTTCCAAATGTCGGATCGGAACTGGCGTTTTGTCGCGATATGTATCCCGGGTTCTCCGAGATTGCCGAGGACATAGAGGATATCGTTCGTGCGTTGGCCTCCGATGCAGCCCGACTGCAGGATGATGTGCCCATTCCGGATGACACATCGTTCGATCAGGACGAAGCCGACGAGCGATTTCGGCTCGGCAAACCCCTTTGCCCCCGGGTTCGCGTGCCTCGAGCCGTCTGGGAGTCCCTCGTGACCACGGCTGCAAAGGGATTCTCTCGGATGTATCCCGACCAGGGCGAGGCGCTTACTTCCCTGGCGGAGGCCATGGTCCGAAGGGCCATGGACGACGGAGAGGAATCTTTCGCGCTGACCGACGAGAAGATCGATGCCCTGCTGTCGGTAACCCCCGAAAGTGACGCGATCGGCCCCGATGTGACGACCCTGTTCGTTACACTGGCATTGGCCACCGCGTATCGCATGCATCTGCATCCTGACCTACACCGCCTGGATACCGCGAAATGGGGCGAGGCACACTGTCCCATCTGCGGCCAGGGTGCACACTACGGGATGTTGGACCCCGATGGTGTACGCCTGTTGGAATGCTGGTTGTGCGCCGCGCGTTGGTCTTTCCCGCGGCTTTGTTGTCCGCATTGTGGCCTGAAGGATCACGAAGCGCTCGGGTATTTCACCATCGAATCCCTGGAGATGTGTCCCGTCTATTTCTGCAGCCACTGTTCGAAGTACATCAAGATGTTCGATCTACGCGAGTACGAAACGGAAGCGTCCAACCTCATGCTGCACAATTTGGCTACTCTCTCCTGTGATCTGGTCGCCTCCAGCGAGGGATTCGCCAGTACCAGCAAACTCTGTTGGACATCGATGGAAGAAGAGCAATAGTCGACCTGGGGGAGGATCTTCAATGAAGTTATCGCGACGCAGTTTCTTGAAGTTGATGGGTGGTGCAGCCGCAACCGCCACCCTCACCGGGCTCAACATGAATGTCACCGAAGCGAGGCCCCAAAGAATCAGGGTCCACTACGCGAAAGAGGTCCCCACCATCTGTCCCTTCTGTGCCGTGGGATGCGGTATCATCTGTCACGTGCGGGACGGACAAGTGGTGAATACCGAGGGTGACGCGGACCATCCCGTGAACGAGGGAACTCTGTGCAGCAAGGGCGCCGCACTATTCAACATGGCCTTCGTATACACGGACAGGGGCGAAATTAAACCCAATCCGCAGCGTATGCAGCATGTCCTGTACCGGGCTCCCGGCGCCAAGGATTGGGAGGTCCGGGACTGGGACTGGGCACTGGACACGATTGCGCAGCGCATCCACGATACCCGGGAAGCCACCTTTGAAACCACGGACGAAGACGGTGTCACGGTGAACCGGACCACGGGGATCGCGCACCTGGGGAGCGCGTGTGTGACCAACGAGGAGAACTACCTCCTCCACAAGATGATGCGCGGATTCGGGCTGATCAATATTGACCATTGTGCCCGCCTCTGTCATTCGTCGACGGTCCCGGCGCTAATGAACAGCTTCGGCCGGGGTGCAATGACGAATCACTGGATCGATTATCAGCATTCGGATGTGCTGATGAACCTGGGTGGCAACACCGCCGAAAACCACCCGGTCTCGATGAAATGGATCGAAAAGGCGCGCGAACGCGGGGCGAAGCTCATCGTGGTGGACCCACGGTTTACCCGCACCGCGGCGGTGGCAGATCTTTACGCACCGATTCGCCCGGGCACCAACAATGCCTTCTTCGCCGGACTCATCAACTACGCCCTGGAAAACCAGCTGTACCACGGCGAATACGTACGCCATTACACCAATGCGACTTACCTGGTCGATCCCGAGTTCGGATTCGACGAGGGTCTCTTTTCCGGTGCGGAAACCCTGGACGATGGACAGGTCACGTATGATACGGATTCGTGGGCATACCAGGTGGACGACGAGGGGAATGTCCGAAAAGACGAGAGCCTGTTGGACCCCAACTGCGTCTACCAGCTGATGAAAGCCCACTTCTCCCGATACGACGTGGCAACGGTCAGCGCCATCACGGGTTGCCCCGAGGACAAGTTCCGCGAGGTTGCCGATCTCTTCTGCAGCACGGGCAAAGCGGGGTTGGCGGGCAACGTGATGTACGCCATGGGCATGACGCAGTTCACCAGCGCCGCCCAGGGCATTCGGGCCTGCGCAATTTTGCAGCTGCTCCTTGGGAACATGGGCATACCCGGTGGTGGGGTTAACGCCCAACGGGGAGAATCGAACGTGCAGGGTTCCACGGATATGGCGATGCTATACCACATAATCCCGGGTTACATGCCCGTGCCCACGGCATCCAAGCATCCCACGATGGACGCGTACCTGGAAGCCGAGGTACCGCCCAGCGGGTTCCTCGTCAATCGCCCCAAGCACCTGGTTAGCCTGATGAAAGCATACTGGGGAGATGCGGCGACCCCCGAGAATGATTTTGCGTTCGATTACCATCCAAAGATGGATGACCAGGATCGCTCGGAAATCGGCATCTTCGACGAGATGGCCAAGGGCAACATCAAGGGACTGGTTTCCTGGGCGCAGAATCCCGCCGTAGGTGGCTCCGCGGCGAAGCAAAAGCGCCAGGCGGCACGAAATCTCGATTGGCTGGTATCCGTCGACCTCTTCGCCAACGAAACCGCTACGTTCTGGAAAGAACCCGGTGTCAACCCCGAGGAAATCGACACGGAAGTGTTCCTCCTCCCGGCCGCGCTCGACTTCGAGCGAGACGGTTCGATCGCCAACAGTGGCCGCTGGCTGCAATGGCGATACGAGGCGATGAAGCCACCGGGAGATGCCAAACCGGACCTTTGGATCGCCGATCGCCTCTTCCGGGCCGTTCGGGAGAAGTACCGGGAAGAACCCGGGGTCTTTGCCGATCCCATTCTCGAGATGGTGTGGGATTATGGCGAAGACGCCCGCTCCGATCGGGTGGCCATGGAACTCAACGGCTACAATACCCGAACGGGGGCGCTTCTACAGGATTTCCGCTCCCTCGAAGACGACGGCGACACCGCCTGCGGGAATTGGCTGTACAGCGGTTATTACAATGATGAAGCCGACCCCCCGACCAAGCGCCGTACCCGCGAGAAAAACGGCATTGGTCTGCATCCGGACTGGTCGTACGCCTGGCCCCTGAATCGGCGAATCCTTTATAACCGATGCTCCGCGGACCCCAACGGGCGCCCCTGGAGTGACGAGAAACGCCTGCTCTGGGTCGAAAACGGACGCTGGACGGGGTACGACGTACCCGACTTCAACACCACCGTCCCGGCCCGTGAATCGGCCAATACCCCCTTCATCATGCTCGCCGAGCAGCAGGCCCTGCTGTTTAGTGCCGGTATGGTCGATGGCCCCTTCCCCGAGCACTACGAGCCGTGGGAGAGCCCGGTCCAGAACGTGATGTCCGATCGACACTTTAACCCGGTTAGCACGATCTGGTACCCCAACCTATACGCCGGCATCGCCAGCGATGAGTACCCATACATCGCGACGAGTTATCGCGTCAGCGAGCATTACCAAACGGGCATGATGACCCGGAACATGCCCTGGTTGAACGAGATCATGCCAGGTGTTTTCGTAGAGATCAGCCCCTCCCTGGCCCGAAAGATCGGCGTGGAGAACGGGGACATGGTCATCATCTCCAGCCCACGGGGCGAGTACGAAGCCGCCGCGTGCGTTACACCACGCGTAAAACCCTTCCGGGTGCACGGTGAAGAATACGAGATGGTCGGCATGTTATGGCACTGGGGATACGCCGGAATGTCTTCCGGCGGGATCGCCAACGACGTGACACCTTCAATCGGGGATGCCAACACGACCATACCAGAGTACAAGGCATTCCTCTGCAATATAAGGAAACGGGGGTAACGCGACATGGCAAAGTCAATGCTGATCGACACGTCCAAGTGTACCGCCTGTCGTGCATGCCAGGTGGCTTGCAAGCAGTGGAACCAGCTACCCGCGGAAGAAACCAAGTTCTCGGGCACTTACGAGAATCCGCCCCGTTTTTCGCCTGTCACCTGGATGAAGGTCACGTTCCGGGAAGTGGAAGTGGGCGATGAAGTGCGCTGGTATTTTGGCAATCAACGCTGCATGCACTGTAGCGACGCAGCGTGCGCCCTGGTCTGCCCGGTCGGTGCCATCACCCATACGGAAACCGGTGCCGTCTCCATCGATCCCAAAAAGTGCATCGGGTGCAACTACTGTGTCGGAAACTGCACGTTCGACGTAATGGGATACAGCCGCCGCGATAACATGGCGGAAAAATGCACGTTCTGTGAAGACCGCGTCGCCAACGGGCTTAAGCCCGCATGTGCCAGCGCCTGCCCGACCGATGCGATCATCTTCGGCGAGCGCAGCGCACTGATCTCGCGGGCGCAGGCGCGGGCAAAGACATTGCGGGCAAACGGCGATCCGCGCGCCCGCGCCTACGGCATCGAGGAGCTCGACGGCACCGGAATGTTATTCGTCCTGCGGGATGTCCCGGCCAACCACGCCTTGCCAGCCGACCCCGTCGTACCGTTCGGTGCACGTGCCTGGAACTACGTGTTTAAGCCCCTGCGCGTCCTGATGGTACTCGGGGCCGCCTTCGGGCTCTGGCGAAACTACCGTGGGACCGAAGACGTCAAACAAGGCAAATCACGCGGGAAGCAGAACGAATCCGCTTAGCACGCCTTTGGAGGTGAGATCGTGGCTCTCAACGACATAAAAGAAGGAGAGGGTAAATCCTTTGTAGGAGGTACCCACGTTCCTCATTACAAAAGCTATACCGATAGTATCGCGATAGAGCGCATGGCCATCCCCGATGAAGTCGTCGTACACCTCAGCCAGCACATCGGTGCTCCGTGTGAGCCCCTGGTCGCCGTGGGTGATACCGTAATGCTCGGCGAAAAGATCGCCGATGCCGATGCCTACATCACGGCGCCCTTGCATGCCCCAGTCAGCGGCGAGGTAACCGCGATCGAGGAGCGGCCGAACGCCGAGGGCGGCGAGACCATGAGTATCGTGATCGCGGCCAAGGGTGAACAGGACGCGTATCAGCCCTCCGTCGAACGCAACCCAGACGACATGTCCGCGGAGGAGCTCAAGGAAGCCATCCGCGATGCGGGGCTGGTCGGCATGGGTGGTGCCGCTTTCCCGACCTACGTAAACATCAATACCGATCAGCCGGTCGATACGCTGATCCTAAACGGGGCGGAATGCGAACCATTTTTGACCTGCGACCACCGCCTGATGCTCGAGCGCGCCGACGAACTCATAAAGGGTGCGGAGATCCTAATGCGATGCATCGGCGCCAAGAAGACGTACATCGCGGTTGAGACGAACAAGCTCGACGCCATCGGGGTGCTGGACGAAAAACTCGGAGGACGGGACGACATGGAAGTGGTGCCCCTTGCGGTGAAGTACCCACAGGGGTACAAGTCATACCTGATCAAGACCATCACGGGTCGGGATGTACCCCGTGGAGCGCGTTCCGCAGCCCTGGGCTGCATTGTCCGAAACGTCGGCACCACCTTTGCCGCGTACGAGGCCGTGGTGTATGGAAAGCCGCTCATAGAACGAATCATCAGCGTAACGGGGCCCACCGTCCCCGATCCCGGCAATTACGTCGTGCGTGTCGGCACCAAGGCCGAGCACATCCTTTCCGAATGCGGCGTAGATCCGGACGAGCTCGACGGTGCCAAGGTCATATTTGGCGGACCGATGACCGGGCTGGCCCAGGATAACCTGGAGGTACCGATCGTCAAGAGTACCACGGGCGTCCTGGTGCTTCCTCCCGAGATGGTACGCGAGGACATGGTGTACAGCGATTGCGTCCGTTGTGGCCTCTGCGTGCAGCGCTGCCCGAACTGGCTCTATCCCAACGAACTGAGCATCCTCGCCGAACATGGAGTCTACGGGGACTTGGAGGATTGGGATATATGGGATTGCATCGAGTGTGGTGTATGCGCCTACGTATGTCCGTCGAATCGTCCCATCGTCCACTTCATCAAGCGAGCCAAGCCGATCGTGGACGAACTCTAGTGGCCTACGCGTACGAAGGAATACGCGAAAAGGAGGAGATTTTCGTTGGCTGACCGCTTAATCGCTACGCCGCCGCCACACCTTAAAGCCGGTAACACTGTATCCGAAGCGATGCGCGATGTGATTATCGCGTTGATTCCCGTGTCGCTGGCGTCCATATACTTCTATCACTACTACGCCGCCTTCTTACTCGTGCTCTGCATGGGTACGGCGGCTATCACGGAGATCGTTGTACGTGCGGCCCTGAAGAAACGCCATACGCTGGGCGACCTGAGCGCGGTCCTAACCGGACTATTCGTCGCCCTCCTCATGTCACCGGGTTCACCATGGTGGACCGCCGTCTTGGCGACCATCCTCGCCGTCGGCGTGGCCAAGGAACTGATGGGTGGGCTGGGCTGGAATCTGTTCAACCCGGCCTTGTTCGGCAGCGTGGCCACCATCATCCTGGCGCCGTGGTTCGGATTCCTCAGCAGGGATCTTTCGGGACTCAATGTAAACTTCGGACCCATCGACGCAATCTCCCAGGCGACGCCGCGGGCGATGTTGATGCAGGGTGCATCGCTGCCGGACTACGGAACCATGCTGCTTGGATTCCCCGGCGGCGCACTCTCGGAAACCTCGCCCCTTCTCGTCATCATCGGGGGTGCCTTCCTTCTCTACCGCGGCCACATCAACTGGCGCATCCCGGTCGCGATGATCGGCACGGTCGCGGTGTTATCGTTGCTCGCCGGAGGGGACGTCATCTACGAGATGCTGACCGGTGGGCTCATGCTCGGTGCGTTCTTCATGGCCACAGACTGGGTTACCAGTCCCATCAACAACAAGGGGAAATGGGTTTTCGGGATCGCCATCGGTGCACTGGTCGCCGTATTTCGTTTCGGCGTAGGTGCCACCGAGGGTGTGGCCTTCTCCATCCTCATTATGAACGCATTCGTGCCCCTGATCGAGCGCCTGACGAAGCATCCATCCTTCAGCGAGCCGGCGCCGAAGCCGGCTACCGAGGATGCGTAACGTCCTGGCATGACCGACACCCGGGCCTCCGCCGCTGGCGGCGGGGGCCCTCATGAAATACCGCGGGCGTTCCCCTGATCGGGAAAGAGCCCCACTACGACGAAGCCGGCGGAAGGCACACCGGCGACCGAGCCCTTGTCACATCGGGCAATTTGTGATGATATGTGGCTGCATCATAAGCATAATTGGGAAATCGGGGTGAGGGATACACTCCCCGGTCCCGGTGAGATCCGGATGTGATTGCGAAAGGAGAGCCCCACATGTTTGGTCTGGGCCCTACGGAACTACTCATCATCCTCGGTGTTGTCCTCCTGATATTCGGGCCGAGCAAACTCCCGGAGGTCGGCCGCGCGATCGGCCGCGGGATTCGCGAGTTTCGCTCCGCCGCCAAGGATATCGAGGAGGCCGCACAGGCTCCCGACGAAGAAGAAAGCACGAAGGAGTGACGGCTTTCTTCCGGCGGTGCGACTTCGACCCGACGCAACTCCAGCGGGAGGCCCCTCGTGCAGGAAACCGGAATGTCTCTCGGCGAACACTTTGTCGAGCTTAGAAACCGAATCATCATATCCCTGGTCGCGATCTTCGCCGGCGCACTCGTCAGCTTCATTTTCTCCGAGCACCTGATCACCTACTTCACCCAGCACGCCGGAGAACTCGTGTTCCTCAGTCCACCGGAGGCCTTCATTACCTCCATAAAGCTATCCGTATTCGTCGGCTTCATGGCTGCCCTTCCGATCGTGTTGAGCCAGTTTTGGCTCTTCATATTACCGGCACTCACCCGGAGCGAGCGCATCACGCTGTATATCGTGATCCCCAGTTCCATCCTGCTCTTTTACGCGGGCATCGTCTTCTGCTTCTACCTTGTGCTCCCCATGGCCGTAAGGTTCCTCACGGAGTTCGGCTCCCCGGCCCTCGCACCCATGTTCAGCCTGCGAAACTACGTGGCCTTTATGTTACAGTTGCTGCTACCCTTCGGCCTGGTCTTCGAGATTCCGCTGATGACCTCCATCCTGGTACGACTACGGCTGATATCCGCCCGCGCGCTAAGACGGTCGAGAAAGTATGCACTCGTGATCGTGTTCGTGGTGGCCGCCATACTCACACCACCCGACATCACCACGCAGCTCATGCTGGCGTTGCCCATCATCCTCCTGTACGAGGTCAGCATCCTACTGGCCTGGATCCTGCGTCCCCGCGGGTAGTCAGCCGGGAGTTTTGCTTCCCGCGAAAATCGGATATGATGTTCCCTGGGCACGGCCGCGGATGATACCTGAATCCTTGTGATGCGATGGTGCATCCCCATCGAGGCGCGCGATCCATACCGGATGCAGCGCGAGCACGAATACCAAAAGTAATTACGAATATACTTGATGTCGGCGCCACCTTGTGCTAAGATTCACAAGGTGGCGCCGACGTTTAATTGTGGGTTCGTTCCGGGAATGGAGGCACCAAATGCATCGCGCAAGAATGGGTGGATGGGCCTTGTATATCGCTACCGGAATAGGATTTATTGCGTTAGCACTGCTCAGCGGTGATCCGCTGTGGATGCTCCCCATTGCACTCGTTGCGGCCGGTTATTTCGCCGGCCTGATTAAGCAGATGCGAAATGCCGCACCCCCCGGTAACACGTCGAGAAACGAAATCTTGCTCACCATGGCCATTGCCATCGCCGCGGCGAGTGCAACGTGGTTTATCAACCACGAGCTCGGTTATGGGGCCTTGGTCGCGAGTGGGCTCATCGGCGTAATCGCGGGGGTCACACTGCCCCATCACCTCGCTGGCGCCGCCTACGCCGCATCCTTCGTCGGTATGTCCGCAAACGCGGTGTTGCCGACCATGACCACGGCGTGGGTGGCCGGGGCGATAGCCGGAATCATCATCGTATCCACCGGACCGGTCTTCGGCGGAATCGGTGGGAAGGGCGGGACCGCGGCGGCCGCGGCCGTTCTCATTACCTCGGCCCTGATCTTTACGGTAGGAGCGTGATGAATCGTGTTCTCCATGGAATTGTTGGCCATTCTTCTGGCGGCGGTATTCGGCGGTGTCACCGCGCACTTCGTGAGCGTCCAGCTGCAACGGGGCGCGGTGCTCGGATCTGCGATCGTCGTGCTGTTTAGTGGCCTCGTGTTTCCGGCCATCTTTGGGCCACTCGGCACCCAGCTCGCCCTGGCCGCCACCACCGCCTCCTACGCCGGCATGATCTCCGAGCAAAAATGCGCGGGGCTTTTTCCGATGGTTGCCATTTCCGTGGTCGCGGGCGCGTTCTTCGCGATCTCCCACTCGGTATTTCCCGGGGTCGGGGGGCGCCTGGGCACCATCGCCGCCATCGCCTGCCTGAGCGTTATCGGTTACCGGTCATTGCTGGCCCAGGTACCGGTGGCCCGTACCCAGCAAGAACAGACCGAGAGCTACGCCGGTTCCCACGGAAATAGCGGCGACTGAGGATCCTACCGCCCCAAGATCGCCGCCTTCTTCTCCACCCAAATCGCGACGCCACCGCGAAACGCACTCGCGTCAAGGCAACTCGCGAATCATCGATTTCTCTACGTAACGTGACATGAACAGGTACAGCAGGGCACTGTAGCCGCGGACGGTAAAGCGCAATACGTCCCCAACCGCCGGGCGCTCTTCTGCCGATTCAACGTCGAGGATCAGGTGATCCGAGGAGGCGCCCAGGATGTGGATACCGGGATCCTCGGGCTGGAGACCGTCGGGTTCCACATCCGCCCGCCCGACCCCGACGATGGCCCGGAGACGATCCCCGTGATCCTCGAATTGCGGCGTCTGCCCGAAGGCGTCCTGGCCGGTCTCACCGAGCGGCATCGAAGGTTTCACCTTCACTTCCAGCACCTCTGCACATAACGTAAAGACATCCTGGTGCATTCCCGCGATCGGACGTCGATACATGCTCTCATTTCCCAAGAAAATGATCTCCCCAAGGCGCAGGTTGTTTACTTCTCCGGGCACCTCCCCGGCTTCCAGCATGCTCCAGTTGGCGGAATTCCCTCCCGATACCATCGGTATGCGACGGCCAAGGACACCCTGCAGCACCGAGCGCGCGCGGAGCAAACGCGCCATGTTCTCCTCGTCGGGAATGACGCCACCGTAACAAGCAAGGTTGGTCCCGACGCCCACGACGTCCAGGTGGGATAGGTTTTGCAGGGCATTGCCCATATCCTCGATCTCATCGGGCCACACGCCCTCGCGGAGGTCACCCACATCCACCATGATGACGACCCCGTGGCGCCCACCAAGATCTCCGGCGGCGCCATCGAGGGCCTTGAGGGTCTCGACTTCACTATTGAGGCTCAATTGGGCCAGTTCCACCGTCTCGCGGGCCCGGGAGGGCATGGGTAGCCGCAACAGCCCGCGCTGGACCCCGGGAGCATGTTGCGCGAGGCTTCTCAGGTTCGCCAGCCGCGAATCCGCCATGCTGCGAAAGCCGGCGGCGTGAAGGCACCGCACCAGCTCCGGATGTGCAGAGACCACCTTCGTAACCGCCGTCGGCTCTATCTCCCGACGCCTGCACTCGCGCAGGATGTAGCGCGCATTGGTGTCCAGGCGCTTCAGGTTGACCTCTACCGCTGGATACTGCAAAGCGACTCCTCCTCCATTCCGAGGGATGCCATTAGTAGCCGGGCCGCAGCATCCCCGTTGACAAGGGACAACATCCCCGCGGCCGCCATGATGTAATCGTGATCCACCATGACCTCGGCCGATCGGGGATAGAGGGCCGCCGGCACCGGGCGTGATAATGCTTCCCGCAGGATCTCGAGACCCCCCGGGAGGCGCGTCAGGGCGCCACCGGTTCCGATCACCAGGCGAACCTCGGTGAGATCCTTGCCCTCCGCCACCGTCATCCTTCCTGATGGTCCGAACAGATGCCGGGTACGTCCGGCGTGACGCCCCAATGCAACACTCACGGCCTCGCGGGTGAGCCTTTGCACCAGGGCTCGTTCCTTCTCCGTCTCGGGCACCGGACCAAGTGTCTCCAGCACCGCGGCCACAGAGAAACCCAGATCATCCTCGAGCGCTTCCTCGCCAATCCCCGAGACCAAATTGAACACGTTGACGTAAACGCCCAGGTCACCCTCTACCGTGCGCTTGGCGAAGGGTTCGGGGGCGACCAGGATGCGAGCGATCTCCTCGGACCCCTCTGTAACAGAGTGCACGTCGGTCGTCGCGCCCCCGACATCGATCGCGACCAGGTCCCCGACGCGCTCGTGAAAGCAACGCGCCGCCTGCATCACGGCACCGGGGACCGGCATGATCTCCCCATCGATCAGTTCCCGGACCCGCCCCATCCCGGGCGCACGCACGATGTGTTCTTCGAATATGCGCTGAATGGCCCGACGGGTAGGCTCGATCTCCAGCTGGTCAATACGGGGATACACGTTGTCGACGACATGAACGCGGTTTCCGAGGATCTCCTCGACTTCTTTGCGGGCTGCGATATTGCCCGCGTAAACGACCGGAGCCTCGAGCCCGAGTGAAGCCAGCTTCTGTGCATTGGCAATAACCGTTTCCCGTTCTCCGTAATCCACGCCCCCGGCAAGGAGCAGGATGCTGGGATTGATCTCTGCGACGGTGCGAAGATCCGCATCACTCATTTGCCCTGCAGTGACCTGCCGCACGACGGCCCCGGCCCCCAGGGCCGCCTCGTTGGCCGCTTTCACGGTCATGTCGTAGACCAGGCCGTGCACTGTCATCTGCAGTCCACCGGCCGCAGAGGAACACGCCAGAAAACGCTCCCATTCGACGGAGCGCACCCCGAGGGTCTGCGCCAGTTCGTCCAGGGCCTGGCGAAGGCCCACCACCACGTCACCTTCCTCGACCGTGGTGGGGCCCGCCCCCTGCCCCAGGAGGTGGGCCGCCCCATCCTTTACCCCGGCAAAGGCGCTCACCACGGTGGTGGTACTCCCGATCTCGGCCACCAGGACCTCTACCGTGCGGGTGTCACTCACCGGCGGATCCTTCCTCGCGCGCTCTCACCAGCGCACTCGCCACGTCATGTCCCGTGGTACCCCGGCCGAAACCGGCATCCAGCCCGGCGCTGCGTGCCAGGTCATCGGTCACCTGGGTACCGCCTGCGATCAGGGTGACCCGCTCCCGAATGCCCTTCTCGCGGGCCAGTTGTTCGAGGCGCTGCATGTTCTTTCGATGCACATCCGCGTGGGTGATGATCGTGCTGATAAGTATGCCGGAGGCATTGGTCTCGATCGCGGCGTCGATGGCCTTGTCCACCGGCACGGAGGTGCCCAGGTAGACGCATTCGATGCCGAACTTCTCGAGGCCTCCGTGTTTAATATCGATGATCTCCCGCATGCCCACGGAATGCTCGTCTTCACCGACTGTGGCCGCCACGACGGTCATGGGCTCCTTCTTGACCGCTTCACGGATCTCGTCCTCGGAGAGGAGTTCCTCCTTTTCGGGAATCACCAGCTGCGACGTGTCGATGTCGAAATCGACGCGCCCCTTGATTTCCACGTACGTACCCTCTGCGGGCTGCATCACCCCGGTGTGGATCACCTCGGCATCCATGAGCCCCAGTCGCTCTGCGATCTGCAGCGCGGCGTAGTAGGCGATCTCCTCGGCGGCCGGGAGCATCATGTGCATGGTGAGCCAGCCATCACCCAGCCATTCGACCTCGGGTTTGATGCGGTCGGAATCGCGCAGCGAAGCATTCTCTTGCAGGCGCGCGTGCACATTATCCTCGGGATCCAACTCATCGATGTAAACGATCTTGTCCGGATCACACAGGGTACAGCCACCAATTTCCTGGCACGCGCGATCACCCTCGTCGACTTTCAGCGCATTGTACCCAAAGTGCTCGCACACGGGCGCGAGGTAATCGGAATCCCGCGGGACGACGCTGTCGGCCGCGATCCCGCCCTCGGGATCACGGGCAATGCCGTCACCATTTCGCTCGGGGTAGTACCCGGAGTCGACGAAGTAACCGCGTGCAACGGCCTCGAAGTACCCGCCGACCTCGAGAATCTCCTCGAGGAAGAGCACCGCGCGTTCGATGATCTCCCGCTTCTTGTCCGCGAGGGGTCCGTCCTTTTTCAGCTCCACCATATCGAGGATACCGTCCATGCCGAGCAGGGCCTGCTTGGCGGTGTCCACGGCAGCCACGTTGAAATGATGCCAGGGGACGTTCCGGCCCTCGTCCGGTGTGATGGTGCTTTGCACATCCACCGAGGTCAACCGGGATATCAGCAGATTGAGCACGTGGGTAACCGTCGCCTCGCGGGTATCGGACTCGATGTAGCGCGTATTCATCTGCGCACGCATCTGGCAATCGGCAAAAAGCTCCCGCAGGGCCACCGCATACGGCAGATCCATGGTGATCGCCGGCGCGGGCGGGGCTGTCGGCGGAACGGTGGAAAGCCCGATCAGGTCCTTGGGCATCCCCACTTCCTCCGAGTACTGGGTGTTGATGGCATGCTGGACGAGTAGCTCGGGCATGACCTTCCAGGCCTCGCGCGCAGTGGCGTTCGCATTGTGGGCGCCATCGATTTGCAGGATTTGTGCCCAGGTCATGAGTTTCTTTGCCACGGCGGCATCGACGAAGGAACGGATCATGTTCACGTTCCGGTAGAGGACGTTGTACTGGGGATCCTGGTGGGCCCCGTTTACTCCCTCCTCGGCGAACAACACGCCGATCTCGGGACCGGCCACCCCGCTGACATACGAGTGGAAGTTCAGCGGGCGGCCCACTTCGTCCTCGATGAAGTCCAATGCCTTGCGGGTCGCGCGGATCTGCTTGCGCGTGATGGGGATGCCACCGACACCCTCGGGCGTGCCCTCGATCAGGCCATCGAAGTGGCTCTGCCCCGCCGTGCGAATGACCATGAGGTGATCTGCACCGTGCCAGGCCGCCATTCGCATCCGACGGAGGTCATCCTCGAACCGACCCGAGGCAATCTCGGTCGTGATCACGCACTCGGGCTGCGGATCAATACCATCGAAGCTACGCGAGGCGGCGGGAAGCGGGATACCCTCCTCCTGCGGTTCAGCGATCTGCCGATAGGTAAACGGGCCGACCCGGGTCTCTTCGAGGGGGGTACGCCACGTCCATCCGCGGCGTCGCGGACGATAATCTTCGAGGTCTGCCAATACGGTGTCGATGTCCAGCCTGCCGTCTTCCCTTAGCATCCCTTGCCACCTCCACCGTCAAAATGCGCTTCCACCGCTTCCCAGCCACGCCCCTCCATGAGGGCCAGGCCGGTCTCTCGCACCGGGAGATCCAGGGCGCGGGATGCAACCAGGACCACGTGCCCGGCTCCTTTGCCCAGCAATGCACGATCTTCCACGGCTTGCACCAGCCCGCGGGCTTCCTCGCCGGAGAATCCCATCCGCAACAGGACAGAGCGCTCGATCGAGGGCGACGTGTGCCCGCGGGCCAGGTCCACCAGGGGCTTTACGACGTCTTCTGAGAGTTTCCAAAACCGCTGCGTCAGTTGCTCGTCATCCAGCGCGTCCAGGTGCTGGCGGCGCTGGGCGAAATCGTCGGAACGCTCCGTGAGTGCCTTACGCTCCATTACGCATCACTCCCCATCTCATACCGAATCCCCAGGGATTCCAGTGTCCCCGTTACGAAGGTTTCATCCCGGGCGGTCTCTTCCGCCAGGAAACGGATTTCCTGTGGTCCGAGCACGTCCATATCCGCGAACGCGACGGCATTTCGAATCAGCGACGTGCGCATGCGATCGAGGGAATGCTCCCGGGCCCGAACCTGTTCCACTTCCTCGGGGATGACGATAGACGCGCCCGGCACACTGTCCGCGGGATCCCCCGTGCGCACTGCCACGCCGTTTTCGCGGGCGAAGGTCAGCTGGGCGGTCGGGTGTTTCCCGGCCCCCGTGTACTCGCTTTCTTGCACCACGATGACAGCCTCCCGTGGCAGCTCCGCGGCGAGCGGCAATGCGGCCGCGAGGGCGGTGTTCCCGGCGGGTCCCCGTTCCAGTCCGTCGAGCACGGACAGGAGCTCCGTCGCGTAGAATACTTCGCCCTGGTGCACCAGGACATAGCGCTGCATATAACGAAGCGGTCGCGCTGCATTCCGCGGTACGTCGGCACGATCCGGCCAGGTGGCGAAGGGGATGCCGAAGCCCGTGTGACCGGTGGTGAAGGATTTCCGGTTGAAATCGGCATCGCCGGCCATGTGCAGCCCACTGATGTCCACGCTGGCCGCGATGATCTGCGTATCCTGGCAGCCGGCCTGCATCAGGCCCCGCGTGGTGCCGGTGATATTGCCGCCACCCGCGTGGGTCACCACCACCGCATCCGGATCCCGATCGTATTTCTCGCGGACGCCTTCGGCGATCTCGTAGCCGAGGGTCTCGATGCCTGCGATCCCGTAGGGCGTGTACAGCGAGGCATTGAAGTAGCCAGTATCCTCCAGCAATAGCAGCATATAGTAGAAGAGCTCGGGGCCGACGGTCATCTGGTGGACCTCCGCACCATAGGCCTCGCACTTTCGCCCCTTCTCCACGATCTCGGGCTGGCCGATCATGCGGCTGTCGAAGACCTCCTGCACGATGATGCAGTCGAGGCCGCGCATCGCGGCCTGGGAAGCGAGGGCCGCACCGTAATTCCCGCTCGTGGCGGCGATGACTCCCCGGTATCCCTGCTCCTTTGCCCGTTGCACGCTCAGCGCGGCACGGCGCGCCTTGAAGCTCCCCGACGGATTTGCCGCTTCGTCCTTTAGCAGGATGCGCGCCCCCATGCCCGACGGTGCGAAAGAACGCACCAGGGCGGTGAGGTTTCGCAACTCCACCAGCGGCGTGTCCCCCACCCCCAGGTCCCGCTGTATGGTCCGCGTTTCCTCGAGAGAATACCCGACCTCGCGCATCATGGCCTCGTAATCGAAGGCCATGTCGCCCCGGGCAAAGCGCGAATAGTCCAGGCCCAGGGCCTCCTTGATGATGTCCTCGCGCCGCTGCATCACCGATTGATAGTCACGTGCGCGTCCCATCATCCACCCTCCCCTCGGACCCGGGCACGGGCTTGCAGCCCCGCCCGCGTCAGCTCGGGCACGGGCGCCCCGAAATCGTGGGAATAGGTGGGCAGTACCGCCACGAGCGTTCCCGCGAGGCGGCGACCGATGGTGCTCTCCACTTCCAATGGTTCACCGACGACAGCATCGTGCACGGCGAATCCCTTCATCCGCGCGATCATGGGCAACGCAGCGGTATCCTCGGGGACCCCGGGCGCGCGAGAGCCCGCCTCCAGGATCACCCGTTCAATTTGCACCCAATCTCCGCTGACACATTCCTTGCGATCCATCCGCTCTCACTCCCAGTATCCGGGTGCTCCGGGCTCCCGGAGTAGTTCCAGTATTCGACGCACATCCCCCGAGAGGTTGCGCGGTACCGGCAACTCGGCCATGGTCACTAAGCCCGCCGGTGCAGCGAGTACGGCGGGAATGGAGTTGACCGTGACGGCGATGGTTCCGATACCGCCGGGGATCTCCGGTGTGATGGCCATGGAGATGCCGGGCGTACCGTGTATCTCGACGAAATCCCCGGTATCTACCGAAGCGGCTCCCGGTTGGACCTGCTGCGGGTGCTCGAGGCGAATGACCTCCCGGTCCCCCACGAAGCCGCTGGCGCTGTGGTTACACCCGGCCACGTTGCCGGCCGGCACACGGATATGTTCCCCGGTGCGATCCTGCTCGGCAATGATGGGCTCGCGAACCTGCTCGATGCGATCGAGCGTCCACCCCAGGGCCCGTGCGATCATATGCATGGACTCGGGGAATCCCACGTGGCCCACGATGGTACCGTTCTCCAGCCCTTCGCGAAAGGCCTCCGGTGTCGTCCCCACGCCCTGCGTGCGCATCACCGTGGGGCCGAAGGGAGATAGGTCGTTTACGCGCCGCGCGTGGATTTTCTCCACGGAAATGCAGGCACCGCTCAGTGCGATGATCAGGGTGTCGAGGATGAAGCCCGGGTTAATTCCAGTCCCCAGTACGGTTCGATTCCGCTCCCGCGCCAGGCGATTCAGCGCGGCTGCCGCTTTCCCATCGCGAGCCGCGGGGTACGCCATTTCCTCGGCGATGCTGATGCAGTCCATGTCGGCCTGCAGGGCTTCCTCGATCTGCGGGCGGACATCCTCCACGAAGGAAGACGTGGCGATGATACAAAGATCTGCGGGTGTTTGGGCCAGGACGTCCCCGAGTGAATCCTTCACCGCGACATCCACGGAGGTATCCCCGACCAGGTCCCCGAGGGACGTGCCGACCTTCTCCGGATCACCATCGACGGCGCCCACCAGCGCAATGCCGTCCAGTGCCGCGATCGCGCGGCCAATCCCGGAGCCCATGGCTCCCAGTCCCCACAAGATTACGCGAATCTCATCCAAGATAATGTGGCTCCCTTCCGCTACCCGTGCCTACGGGCTCCCTGCCCGGTCCATGTGCAGCGATTTGCCGGGCATTATGCATCGAATGAATGCTTTCGCCGGCGGGCACTCGCGAACCTGCCGGGGATGCGGAATGGGCGCAAAATCGGGAAAGTGATGCAGGTGGCGATATGCCCCACACCGCCGGAGCGAAATGGAATGAAAAGTGGCCCTGGACCAGGCAGCTAGGCGCGCTCGGGCGTACCCCGCCAACGCAGGGGAGGACGAACGACATGGCCACCCGCGGTGGCCCCTTCTAGCGTATCCAGGCATGTATCGAGGACGGCCCGATGCAAAGATGTGTTATGTGGGTCCCCGAAGGGGGCACCAAAGGGGAAGGGCAGTTCCACCGTACGAGGGGGAACGACCAGCGCGGTTACTTCCGGGAATATACTGATGGTGACGGTCGGAATCCCGGAGGACTCGAGGCTTCTCGCGATCAATCCCACGGATTGATTGCAAAGCGGTCAGGTGGGGGCCAGTATCACGGCATCCACACCCCGTTCGAGGAAGCGATGGGCCACCTCGACGCTGGTTTGTCTCGAGAGGACCTCGGTGCGCAGGCAGTATCCCATGAAGCTGACGTGCTCTTGGGCGCTGGCCCCGATCCTGCCCTCCGCCTCCATCTCCTCCAGCCGATCCAGGGGAAGGGCGACGTTGAGGTCCCTGTCCACGTAGCGGTGGTCGTAGTGCGTGTGTGCGATCGCCAGGTCTTCGCGGCGTGCTTCGCGCGGGATCACGCGGTAACCGGGATCGCCCATCGGTTCCGTGGTATCAAAGGTGGCCTCGCCCGCGAGGTGGAATCCCCCGGAAGAAACGAGGGCGACGGTCGCGCGCCCGAGGGGCTTCGATGGCAACACAAAGGGAACCGCGGATCCGCGTCGATCCGCCAGTGAGAAATCGGGATCCACCCTGGAACGCAGTCCCTCTTCGAGTGCATATGCGCGTGCAAGATCCTTTTTGTTCATGGTGATTTGCATTCCCGTGCGCGTGGCATCCAAACCAATAATGGATCATTCGGCCAAGACTTCACCCGCGCCCGAGGATGTCCCGCGCCATGGCGAGCTGCGCGGCGACGCTATCGGGAGCCGTACCCCCCGCGAGGTTTCGGTTTGCGATGATGCCCCGGGTCCGGATCCGTTCGACGATATCCGATGCAAACAGCGGTGAAAATTTCCGCCAGGTCTCGGGCGATAGATCGGCCAGCTCCAGGCCGTTTGCTTCGCAGTGCGCCACGATCTCTCCCACGATGCGGTGCGCCTCGCGAAACGAAGTGCCGCGATGCACCAGGTAGTCCGCGGCATCGGTGGCACCGAGGAATCCGGTCTCGGCCGCCGCCCCCATCCGCCCGGGATCGACCTCGATGGAGGCCACCAAGCCCGCCGCGATATCCAGGCAGGACAGCAGGGTATCGGATGCGTCAAAGAGGCCTTCCTTATCCTCCTGCATGTCGCTGTTGTAGGCCAGCGGCAATCCCTTCATGGTGGTCAATAGTCCCATCAGGCTCCCGTACACGCGCCCACTCTTACCGCGGAGTAGCTCGGCGGAATCCGGATTGCGCTTCTGCGGCATGATGCTGGAACCGGTCGCGTATCCTTCGCCTAGGCGGACAAACCCGAACTCGCTGGTGGACCATAGGACCAACTCCTCCGCGAACCGGCTTAAGTGCATCATGGTGATGGCGGCCGCCGACAGGTATTCGACGATGAAATCGCGGTCGGACACGGCGTCCATGCTGTTCGCGTATATTCCCGAGAATCCCAAGAGTCCGGCGGCGAATTCCCGGTCGAGCGGGTAGCCCGATCCCGCGAGGGCGGCAGCGCCCAGGGGAGATCGATCGGCGCGGGCCCGGCAATCGAGAAAACGACTCCGGTCCCGCTCGAACATAAAGAAGTATGCCAGGAGGTGGTGGGCCAGGACGACGGGCTGCGCGCGCTGCATGTGCGTATACCCGGGCAACACCGTGTCCGCGTGGCCGTTGGCGAGCGCCACCAGGTTCCGTTGCAGGGCGCGAATGCCGGTTTGAACATCGTCGATGACATCGACGACGAACAGGTGCAGGTCCGTGGCCACCTGGTCATTGCGGCTTCGCCCGGTGTGCAGTTTCTTCGCCACCGGCCCAATGACGTCGGCCAGGAGCACCTCGACGTTGGTATGGATATCCTCGTGGTCCCGGGAAAGCGTGGCCTTCCCACTGCGAATGGCTTCTTCCACCGTGTCGAGGCCCGCGAGGATCATCTCGAGCTCTTCTTCGCTCAGAATGTCCGCGCGATGCAGCGTGGCCGCATGCGCACGGCTTCCCCGGATATCCTCGCGGTACAGGCGATGATCGAAGTCGATGGACGCGGTGAAATGGCGCGCCGTGATACCCGCATCGGCGCCGAACCTTCCCCCCCAGAGCGGGGTATTATGGCCGCTGCATCCCGGCAATTGCACTCACCGTCCCCTGCTGGTCCGCGGTCCCGTCGTTCTTGCTGGCCACGGCCGCGTGCACGGTGGTCGGCAATCCCCAGACCGTGATGAACCCCTCGGCCGCCCGGTGATCGAAGGTGTCCTCGGCGCCGTACGTCGCCAGGTCGGCATCGTACAGTGATTGCGGGGATTTGCGCCCGACGGCCTGGCAGGTCCCGCGATGCAGCTTCAGGCGCACGGTACCCGAGACCCGTTTCTGAGATTGCTCCACGAAGGCATCCAGCGCCTCCCGTAGCGGCGAAAACCAGAGCCCAAAGTAGACCAGCTCAGCATACTTGTGCTCGAGCCCGGCCTTGAAATGGGCCAACTCCCGCGGGAGCGTGAGATCCTCCAGGTCGCGATGGGCTTCCAGCAACATGACGGCCGCCGGTGCCTCGTAGATCTCACGCGACTTGATCCCCACCAGTCGATTCTCGACGTGGTCCAGCCGGCCGACACCATGCATACCCC
>Ga0207421_10002586_pt1 | contig 22326 bp, 12 predicted proteins | sample SodLakKL_010_SED_4_FD_187542 | JGI IMG/M metagenome (GOLD analysis project Ga0207421, IMG submission 187542) | Alkaline sediment microbial communities from Lake Tanatar, Kulunda Steppe, Russia - 8KL_010_SED (SPAdes) (version 2) | ecosystem: Environmental > Aquatic > Non-marine Saline and...
ATATAAAGATCACCAGATCACCATTCTCTCTACAGGAGCCCAGGGAGAGGGAAATGCTGCCCTAATGCGCATCTTAAGTGGACAACATCGCCATTTTCATCTTAAAAAAGGAGATGCAGTAGTTCTCTCTTCTTCCGTTATTCCGGGAAATGAAAGAGCCGTACAAAACCTCAAAGACGACATCATGAGACAGGGAGCAGATATTTTCCACTCCCAAATGATGGATATTCATGCTAAGGGGCATGCTCAAGAAGAAGAGTTAAGAGAAATGATCAGGATGATGAAACCGAAGTTTTTCATGCCAATCCACGGACAGTACTCAATGATGGCAAATCACGCCAAAATAGCGAAAGAAGAGGGTATTCTCAAGAACAACATTGCCCTGACCGACAATGGTCATGTTATAAGTTTTTCCAAGGAAAAGTTGCACGTTGCCCAAAAACCAGTTCCCGTAAATCCCGTAATGATAGATGGATCAGGTATAGGAGATGTGGGTGGAGTCGTGTTGCACGATAGAATGGAGCTTGCCGAAAGCGGAATTTTCGTGGTTATCGTGGCCATTGATAAAAGCACAAGAAAGGTTAAAAATTCTCCCGATATCATCTCCAGAGGATTTATTTATTTAAGAGAATCCCAAGTGCTCCTCACCGAGGTAAGAAAAAAGGTAATAGATATTATCTCTTCTTCGAGGAAAACCAAAAAAACGGCCAAAGAAATAAAACCAGAGATAAAAACAAAAATCGAAAGCTTTCTTTACAGTAAGACAGGTAGGAGGCCCATGGTTTTGCCGGTTGTCATCGAAGTGTGATATATTAAATAACCTATTTTATATGCGCATTTTTAGTGGAATACAACCAACGGGAGAACTTCATATCGGAAATTATTTGGGGGCCATAAAACAATGGTTAAGTCTTCAGTATGAAAATGACTGCATATTTTGCATTGTAGATCTCCACGCCATAACTGTTCCTTACGACCCGGAAAAGCTACAAGAGAGAATTAAAGAGAAAGCTATCGTTTATCTGGCAGCAGGCCTTGATCCGGAAAAGGTGGTAATCTTTATTCAATCGGAAGTAAAAGAACACACCGAGCTCGCCTGGCTTTTAAACACCATCACCCCCCTCGGAGAGCTTTACCGGATGACACAGTTTAAAGATAAGGCAAAAAAGAATAAAGAAAACGAAAACGCCGGTCTTTTGAATTATCCGGTATTAATGGCAGCCGATATTTTGCTTTACGATACAGAGATCGTCCCGGTAGGAGAAGACCAAAAACAACACGTAGAACTTGCAAGAAAAATAGCACGGAAATTCAACCGTACTTTCGGAGAGACTTTTGTTCTTCCAAAGGAAAAACTTCCCCAGGAAGGCGCACGAATAATGAGCCTGAAAGATCCTCGTAAAAAAATGTCAAAATCCGATACGGAAGATACTTACATCTCTCTTTTTGATTCTCCCGAAAAAATAGAAAAGAAGATAAAGTCCGCAATTACCGATACCGGAAAAACAATTAAATACGACCCTCTGAAGAAACCTGGTGTTTCAAATCTGCTTACGATATACAGTATATTCTCTGATCAAGAAATAGGGGAAGTGGAAAAAATAATGAAGAAAAAAAGCTATAAAGAGCTCAAAGAAGAGACCGGAAAGATTATTATTGAAAAACTAGAGCTCTTCCGTAAGAAAAAGGAAGAGCTTTCTACTCGAGAAGTATATGTTGACGAAATACTCAAAAAAGGAAGGCAAAAAGCAAAAACAATAGCGGAATCAAAGATGATGGAAGTGAAAAAGAAAATGGGTTTTTAAATCTTCAAAAAACAATATAAAAACTCCGGAAATCTCCGGAGTTTTTATTGTAAGACTTTCTAATCCTGAATACACCTTACTGCATGGGCGTAATCAAGTTTATGGGCAAAGCGAAGCACTCCTTTTTCATTGTTTCTTAAGTTATGTAACCAAAGCCAACCATCCGGATTTTTTGTAGAAGACCAAAAGCGAGCATTGGAACCTGACCCATAGAACATTCCAGTAGACTCTCTCGATCCGGCAGGAAGGGCATCAAATCCTAAGCAATTATATTCTGTTCCTGTATCACAATTATTATCGGTATGACTTGCATTCCAAACCTCTATATCAAATTCAGGCAATCCTGCTGCTTCTTTCTTAAGTTTTGCACCCGTGGGTTCACACTGAAACTCAAACTCTGCTCCCGCATCACAAGATTCTTCGGCCGCATAATCTGACAATTGAAACCAACAACCATCTAAAGGAATAGACCATCCGCTAGGACAAAGGCTTTCTTCGTCAACGGCAATTCCGTTATAAAGATGGCCGTAATCACTTGCTCCTCCCTCCGGTACAGCATAAATAGGAGCTTGGTCAGACATCAAATCCCAGTCGTAAGAACTCTGGAGATGTTGTAGGTTCACTCCGCTGGTATCCTCTCCAGCTCTAAGATTCTCTGCAAACCAACACTGAGAACCTATTTCCACGGTTCTGTATGCTTCCCCATCTCTGTCGTCTATAAAAACATCTCCGCAAGACCATCCGTGAGGAGTCTCAAAATAAGCGGTAACCGATTTATCTGCATCCATTTCGATGGTTATATTTGCGCTTCCACTCTGCCCGGAAGGATAATCTCCGGACCAGTGACTAAATTCCCACCCACTATGAGAAATAGCACTTACCGAAACAGAGTCTCCATGTGTATGGGTGTATGTTCCTTCTGAAGGATTAGTGTACCCACCACCTCCAGAATCAATTGTTAATTGATAACTTTTAAGCTGACAACTTCCTGACTGAAAACTCCAATTTCCGTCGTTACACTGATAACTTGCGCTTCCTTCATAGTCATTCGAGTAATAAGCATTTCTTGTACCACCGTGCGATGTAGTCCCCCATCCAAAAGCAGTAGGTCCGCAATCGTCTCCTACTCCACTATTATGACTCCATTCTACCGACTCACTATTACTACAATCCGCATATTCTTTGACAAAATTTGCAGTAACTGACTTATCGGCATTCATTTCAATGGTTATACTCGCACTTTCGCTTTGCCCAGAAGGATAATCTCCGGACCAGTGACTAAATTCCCACCCGCTATCCGGATCAGCAACCACTGTAACTTCTGTTCCAAGAGAATAAGAGCGCGTACCGGGCCAAGGATCAGTAGACCCATCACCGTCCGTACTTATTGTTAAAGAATATTCTTGAAGACTACAACTTCCCGATTGAAACTCCCAAGTACCGTCGTTACACTGATAAGTTGCACTTCCTTCATAATCGTTTGAATAGCTTGCATAATTATTGTCACCATGCCCAGTAATACCCCACCCGAAAGTAGTGGGACCACAATCGTCTCCCATGCCGTCGTTATGGCTCCAAGTCACTTCGGTAGTATTGCTACAGCTTGAAAAGTCTTCAACAAAATTCGCAGTAACCGATTTGTTTCCTGTTATTTCAATCGTTATTTCTTCCTCATATCTGCCTCCGGAAGGATAGTCTCCTGTCCATTGGTCAAACTCCCAACCCTCGTCAGGAGTAGCCACAATATCAACTTCCGTACCATAAGAGTAAGAATAAGTTCCGGGAAGAGGGCTAACTGTACCTTCTTCATCTTTTGAGACAGTAAGGTCATATTCTGCCACTTCGCAAGAACCGGATTGAAATTCCCAAGTACCATCGTTACAAAGATAGGTTGCTTCTCCATCATAATCATCTAAGTAGCTCGTACTATTAGTATCTCCGTGGGCAGTGCTCCCCCATCCGAAACTGGAAGGACCGCAATCGTCTCCCGTTCCGTCATTATGACTCCAAGTTACCGAGCTACTATTACTACAAGTTCCATATTCTTCGAAAACTGCAGTAACCGATTTATCTGCGTCCATTTCAATAGTTATGCTTTCATTTCCGCTCTGTCCGGAAGGATAATCTCCGGCCCACTCTTTAAAATACCATCCTTCATTAGCTTCAGCTATTATATTTACCTCGCTTCCGTATGAGTAAGTATAATTCCCGGACAAAGGATTGGTAGAACCATCCCCATGCACACCTATTTCTAAATTATACATTTCCTCGGCGCAACCTCCTTCTTGAAATTCCCAATTTCCTTCGTCACAAAGATAAACAGCACTTCCTTCATAGTTATTGTCATAATAAACGGTGTTCGTATTTCCATGATATGTAGAGCCAGAACCAAAGGTAGAAGGACCGCAATCATTTCCGAGACCGTCGTTCTCACTCCATGTGACGCTTTCTTGATTAGAGCAATCCTCGTAATCTATAAAATGAGCCGTAACCGTCTTTAACTCTTCATCCATTTTGACGGTTATTTCTCTTTCTTCCGCTCCTCCTTCGGGATAATCTCCCACCCACTCTTTAAACCCCCATCCTTCTCCGGGAATAGCTTCTACCGGAACCTCATCATCTTTCGGGAAAAAGTGAATACCGGAAGAAGGATTAGTACTTCCTCCTTCTTCTGTGAATATTCTAATTTCGTAAAGATCTTCGAGCGCTCCGATAACTATTTTTCTTGTCTCTCCACGAGACTTCAAATATATGTTCCCTTTATAATCAGTCCCCACGTAATAATCAGTAGTATATTTTCCATCTTCATCAATCGGTTCACCGTCTATAGGGTCATACACAAAATTTTCCAAATAATCACCAAGGCAATCATAGAGGTCATAAGTTCGGATCTCATCTGTTTGATAGTGTTCGCTTGCAACCAAACTTTTTCCTTGCGGGATAGGTTCGCACGCCTCATCCTCCCATCTTCCACCTCCATGATAGACCCTTGATTCTATTGCACTCCAAACCGCATAAAGATCAGCTTCTCTTCTATTGTCTCTTGCCGCGGCAATTCTTTCTTGAGGGCTTATCGCTATAATGGCTATCGTAACTAAAACAGCGATAACTGCTATAACTATCAAAAGCTCTACAAAGGTTAATCCTTTTCTATTTTCCGTTTCCGAAAAAATTTTTTTCATATTTTAAAAATAATACTCTTTTGAAAAAATAAAACAAAAATAAAGGCTAATCTCATAAAATTTAATTCTTTATGCAACGTACAGAATAAGCATCCCCAGGATTTTCATGACTATTTGCTTGTCTCGCAGTTCGATAAATTCCATCATTTTGAAGAACATGACGTCTTTCTCGGGTATATGCTTCTTTGTCATACGTTGTAGACTGAGGGCCGGGTGTACGTGACCACCAAACAGCCAAGTGATCAATATCATGAAAATTTCCGTTAGAACCACGCATTCCACCGCGAATAGCACCATTAAATCCTGACGGATCGTCTAATTGCACTCCTGCGTCATATCCTCTGTAGTCATGAGCTCTGTCCCATTCTTCATGGCCAACACCATAGACAGAATCAATATTTCCTTCTAATATTTTCCATTGTTCATCAGTGGGCAGATCCCATCCGTCAGGGCATATACCCAGGGCTGTATTCCAGTCATAGAGTCGCCCATAAATATCACAATTTGAAGAGTTATGGTTATAACACCAACTTTGTGCTCCTGCCCAGTCATGAGAATCAGAGTTCATATTCTCCGCCATCCAACACTGATTCCCTATCACTACCAAGTCATATGTTTGCCCGTCATGAGTCATTGTTTTACTTCCCCCGCAAGCACTGAAATCTTCAAAGTGCGCAGTTGCCGATTTATTGCTCGTAACATTAGAGAATGTATAGCTCGTACTTGTTCCACTGGCATCTCCAGACCAGTGAGAAAAAGCATATCCTGAAAAAGGAGTGGCACTAGCAGTTATAGTAGCACTATCTCCATGTTCTACAGTAGTTCCGCAATCTCCTCCCGTGCTCCCGTTGCCCTCTCCTACATCACAAAAAATAGAGTATGTCGGAACCTCTTCTTCTTTGAAATTAGCAGTAACGGACTTGTTAGAATTCATCTCTATGGTAACTTGACTGTTTCCGCTTTGACCAGAGGGATAATCTCCCGTCCAGTGACTAAACTCCCATCCACTATGAGAGATGCCACCTACAGAAACAGAATCTCCGTAAGTATGGGTATAAGTTCCTTCCGAAGGATTGGTGTATCCACCGTTTCCGGAGTCGATTGTTAGTTGATGTTCAATATTACAATCTCCCGAATGAAAATCCCAAGCTCCATCATCACATTCATAAGTTGCTTCTCCTATGTAATCGTTTTCATAGTTAACAGTACTGGTGTATCCGTGGCCTGTGCTTCCTGTAGGACCAAAACTCGAAGGACCACAGTTGTTTCCGGTTCCATCACCGTCACTCCAAGTCACTTCGGTAGTATTGTCACAACTTGCGTAATCCGCCTCTTCGCAAGTTCCCGATTCAAATTCCCACTCTCCGGCATCACACAAATAAGTCGCTTCTCCGATATAATCATTGGCATAATCAACCGTATTTGTTTCTCCGTCTTCCGTGCTTCCCGCTCCAAAACTGGAAGGACCGCAATTATCCCCACTACCGTCTCCGTCACTCCAAGTCATTGCTGTAGTATTACTGCAACTTTCATCAATGTTGAGTTCACACCATCCCGATTCAAATTCCCAAGTTCCGTCGTTACAAAGATAAGTAGCTTCTCCTCTGTATTCGTTAGAACGACTTACCGTGCCCGTCTCTCCATGATTGGTATATCCCCAACCAAAAAACGCTGGTCCGCAATCACTTCCAGTTCCGTCGTTGTCACTCCAAGTTACAATATCAGAATTAGCACAACTAGTCTCACCCACAACCGTCTCCTCAAAGTTTGCCGTAATTCCTTTATCATCGTCCATGGTAATACTAATCTCACTTTGGGGGCTTTGATAATCTCCTGTCCATCCGTCAAAATACCACCCAGAATCAGCTTGAGCAACCAAACTAACTGTTTCTCCTTCTTCGTAAGGATGTTCTCCGGGAGAAGGATTAGTGGTCCCTTCTCCAACTACTGCTATGGTCAGTCTGTGATCATATTCCTTGAGCTCTCCGATAATTATTGTTCTCGTTTCTCCCTCTGACTTAAGATAAATATTTCCCTCTCTGTCCACACCCATATAATAGTCAGTATCATAGACCCCCAGCTCCTCTTCATAATCTCCGTCTATGGGGTCATAAACAAGTTCTCTTAAATAATCTCCTATGCAATCGTAAAGATCATATCCTCCGTGCTGCTCGCTTGCAATCCGTGTTTCTTCAAGAGGAAATTCACACTCTTCCCACGCACTTCGATCACGATGTTTCATTTCTTCCATTGCACCCCAAATGGTATAAAGATGGACCTCCCTTTGATTATCTCTTGACATAGCCATTCTTCTCTGAGGATTAATGGAGACAAGAACTGCGGAAATGAGAATCACTATAATTCCCATGATAATAAAAATCTCCACAAGAGTAAGTCCCTTTTTTTCTTTTAGAAATTCTAGAAAATTAATTTTCATAAGAAAAAGATATTAGAAAACTATACAAAATATCAAAAGTAAAGTAAAGGTTTTTCAAGCAATTTTCATGCAAATTTAATAGGACAATGATAGGTATTATAGATGTCCTAGCATTGTCCTATTAATTTTCTTTAATTATTTTTTCCAACTTCCCTTTTTTCTCTTCAAGACACTCTTTTGTCTTCGCTTCTATTCTCAGGCGAACCAGATCTTCCGTATTAGATTTTCGCAAATTAAACCACCAGTCCTTATATTTTATATAAACTCCATCAAGATTGATTTCCTCTCCGTCAGAAAAAAACTCTCTTGTTCTCTGAAGCGCTTTTTCCTTGTCTTTTACTTTTAGATTAATCTCTTTTGTTTGAAAGTATCTCCGGAAAGGAAAAAGAAGACTGGAAATGCTCTTTTTTTCTCTTTGTAAAACATGCATTGTTTTTAACAGTACAAAAAGACCATCATCTATGCCGAAGTTCTCTCTGAACATAACATGACCGGAAAGCTCCGCACCTAAAAGACATCCCTCTTTAATGATTTTTTCTTTATAGAAAGGATTGCCAACTTTCATTATTATTGGTTTTCCCCCTTCTTTTTTTATTTCCTCGGAAACCGCCATACTAAATCGCAAATCATGATACACCTCCTCTCCCGGGTTATTTTTTAACTCTTCTTTTGCAAGAAGAGCAACTAAAATATCTGTGGGGATTATCTCTCCTTTTTCGTCAACCAAAATACATCTGTCGGCATCTCCGTCAAATATTGCTCCTAAGTCAGCTTTCTTCTTGAAAACTTCTTCCTGGACCATTGCAAGGGCTTTGGAGTCTCCAGGGTCTGGTAAATGATTCGGGAAAGATCCGTCTATTTCTTCGTTTAGAAAAAAGGACTCTACTTTTAGCTTTGAAAAAAGAGGCTTGGCTGTAACCGCACCTACTCCGTTTGCACAATTTATAACAACTTTGAGATCTCTCAAATTGTCAGCAAAAGAAGTCATGTAGTCTAAATAATCATCAAGAAAGCTTCTTTCTTCCTCCTTTCCGCTCCCTTTTTGAAAATCACCTCTTTTGATAATTTCTTTTATTCTTTGAATTTCTTCGCTGTGAACTTGTAAAGATTTTTCTTTGACAAGCTTTACTCCATTAAATTCTCCCGGGTTGTGAGAGGCGGTAATCATTGCTCCTCCATCATAGCCAAATCTCGCCACTGCAAAATATAAAAGAGGCGTATTAGAGATTCCCGTGTTTAGAACATTCCCCCCAGCCTCAAGAACTCCCCTTTTAAAGGATGCAAACAACGAAGGAGAGGATTTTCTTCCGTCTCTTCCAAGGACAATTACAGGATTTTCCCTTCCTAAAAAAGAAACAAATGCTTTTCCTATTTTATAGAAAGAATCCTCGCTTACTTCCGAAGGATAGATCCCTCTAATGTCATATTTTTTAAAAATACTTTCGTTGATCGTCATTTTATTATTATATACAATTAAAAACTCTTGGCAATTTCTCTCTTGATTGGAGGATAAAAGAATGATATAATCAACCCGTTAAATTTTAAAAAGAAAAACCATGAAAACATACGAATTAACTTATCTAGCAACTCCTTCCCTTACCGAAGAAGAAGCGCAGGAGTATCACGGAAAGATAAAAAAAATAATAGAAAAGGAAAAGGGTGTTTTAGGAAAAGAGCAGGAACCCTTAAAGAAAGACCTTGCTTATCCTATAAAAAAAGAAAGTAAATCATATCTTGCCTGTGTGGATTTTGAAAGCACAGAAGAAAGTGCCGACAAAGTTTCCAAAGAGATAAAAAAAGAAAAAAACGTACTACGCCATATTATCGCCAGAAAAGAGTTTGGCAAAGTAAACGAAAAACAAGAAGAACGAAAAAGAAAGAGAAAAAGCAAATCTCTCAAGCCGGAAAAAACAAAATTAAAAGAAATTGATAAAAAAATAGACGAAATATTGTAAAAATTAAAAACTAAAATTAAAAAAATGAATTTCAATAAAGCAGTTATTGTGGGGCGCTTAACACAAGATCCGGAAAAAAGAACCATTCCCGATAGCGGGACAAGTGTGGTGAACTTTTCCATGGCCACGAATAGCTACTTTAAAGATAATTCCGGCGAAAACCGAGAAAAAACCGAATTTCACGACATTGTTCTTTTCGGTAATTTAGCAGAAATCGCTTCTCGATACCTGAAAAAAGGCTCCCTTGCTCTTATTGAAGGAAGGATTCAAACCCGTAGCTGGGAAGGAAAAGACGGCAATAAACGTTACCGAACAGAAATCGTTGGAGAAAGGCTTCAACTTGGCCCGAGGAGTGCGGAGAGCGATGGTTATTCCGGAGGAAAAGGGAATAATTCTTCGTCAAACTCCAATAGCAACCAGGGAAAAGAAAAAGAAATACCGGTTATAGATGAAGACGACGAAATCAACGTAGAAGATATTCCTTTTTAAGAAATACTTGTATTAAGTTTATTATCAGAAAAATGAAACAGTGTTATTTTTGCCAAAACAACGTAAAGAAAATAGACTTTAAAAACACGGAAATACTCCTGAAGTTTATGTCCGAGATGTATAAAATCAAGCCCCGCAAAAAAACCGGGACTTGTTCCGAGCATCAAAGAAAACTTGCAAACGCAATTAAAAGAGCTCGCTACATGGCTCTTATTCCGTATACTAGAAAATAAATATCAAGAAGTTAACTTTTCTTTCACTTTTTCCTCGATTTCTTTTGCTAAATCGGGGTTTTCTTTTAAGAAACTCTTCGACTGCTCCATTCCTTGACCGAGTTTTTTGTTTCCATAGTTATACCAAGCTCCTGTTCGGGATAAAATCTTTTCGCGCAATCCCAAGTTGATAATCTCTCCCTCGTAGGATATTCCTTCGTCATAGTAAATATCAAATTCTCCGTTACGGAAGGGAGCTCCCACTTTGTTTTTCACCACCTTGGCTCTAATTCTGTTTCCGATAATCTCTTCTTTACTTTTAATTTGAGCAATTTGGGACAAGCTAATTCTCACCGAAGAATAAAACTTCAGGGCTAATCCTCCGGAGGTAGTCTGGGGGTTTCCAAATCTTTGTCCAATATTCACTCGTGTTTGGTTAAGAAAAACAACCACTGTGTTGGTTTCCGATATTATCTTAGAAAGCTTTCTTAGGGCAGAAGACATTAATCTTGCCTGAAGCCCTACATGGGGATCTCCCACTTCTCCAGCAATTTCCGCTTTCGGAGCCAAGGCTGCCACAGAGTCAATAACAATAATATCAACTTCTCCGGATCTCACTAAGGTTTCTACAATCTGCAAGGCTTGCTCTCCCGAATCAGGCTGTGATATTAGAAGATCTTCTACATTAACTCCTATTCTTCGCGCATAACGAGGGTCAAGAGCGTTTTCCACATCAATAAAAGCCCCTACTTGCCCCTCTTTTTGAGCATTAGCCAAGACATGCAAAGAGAGGGTTGTTTTTCCGGTAGAAGCACTACCGAAAATTTCCACTACTCTTCCTCGCGGAACTCCTCCCACTCCCAGTGCTAAATCCAAAGAGATAGAGCCCGTAGAAATGCTATCCACATCCACATCTCTTACTTCGTTTAGTTTCATAAGTGCCCCTTCCCCGAATTGCTGCTTTATCTCTTCAATCGTTTCTTCCAATTTCTTTTTTTGATTTTTTTTGTTTTTTGAAGAATCTTTTTTGGCTGTCATAAATTAAAGCTTTAGAGATTAATTTTATACTTGATCCCAATCATTTTCCTTTTCTTGATGAAAACCTTCTTCTGGTACATTTCTTTCTTCTCCATAAACTTCGCGAGGCTTAGCTCCTTCTGCAGGACCTACTACTCCTCTGCTTTCTAGGATATCAAGAAGACGTGCAGCACGCGCATAACCTACTTTAAGCCTTCTTTGCAGCAAGGAAGCCGATGCTTTTCCGGAGGAAATAACAATTTGTTTTGCATCTTCGTAAAGAACATCGTCTTCATCGGTATCAAAGCCTCCTCCTTTCTCAGAGCTCTTTTCTAAGGACTCTTCCAGGTTGTCAGACAAAGCGTCTTCTTCCTTATCTTCTTGGTTTTCTCTAAGCCACCTTATCACTTCTTTAACCTCTTCTTCTGATAAGAAAGGTGCCTGAATACGTCTTGGTTTAGAGTTTTCTGTAGAAAGAAAAAGCATGTCTCCTCCTCCCAGGAGTTTTTCGGAACCTGCGCAGTCAAGAATAGTCCGTGAATCCACCTGAGAAGCAACCCTAAAACTAGCTCTGGCGGTTATATTTGCCTTAATAAGGCCGGTAATCACTTCTACCGAAGGACGTTGTGTTGCTAAGACAAGATGAATCCCGACTGCTCGTGCCATTTGTGCTATACGAACAATACCAGCTTCCATTTCATTTCCTTTAGTAGCCATTAAGTCCGCTAATTCATCTACAACAAGCACGATATAAGGCATTCTCTCTAATTTTTCATCTTTCTTGCATAAGTCTTGGTAGCTCGATATATTTCTAGATCCCACCTCAGCAAGAACCTTAAATCTTCTTTCCATCTCTCCAATTAACCAAGAGAGAGCATTCGCTGTTTTTTCCGCATCATAAATAACAGGGGTCAGGAGGTGCGGCAAATTACCATAGAGGGAAAACTCCACCCTCTTGGGATCTACCAATATAATTCGTAAGTCCTCCGGTGGATTTTTGTAAAGCAAGCTAAAAAGAAAGGTATTTAGGAAAATGGTCTTTCCGCTTCCCGTAGAACCGGCAACAAGCATATGAGGCATTTTTGCAAGGTCGGCATAAACAGCTTTTCCGGAAACATCCTTCCCAACGGTAAAAGTAAGGGTACTGGTTTCAAAGAATTCTTTGTTTTTTACAAGACTTCCCAGCGTAATTTGTGCTCTTTTTCTGTTGGGAACCTCTATTCCCACTAAAGATTTGCCCGGTATAGGAGCTTCCGTTCTTACAGGATGCATAGCCAAAGAAAGGGCAAGATCATCCGCAAGAGAGGTGATTTTGGAAAGTTTTACTCCCTCTGCAGGTTTAAGCGTATACTGAGTTACCGCAGGCCCCACATTAACCTCCCCCATGGCAACAGAAATATCAAAGTCACCAAAAGTCTTCTTGATAATGGAAGCGTTTCTTCTTGTATCTCCCGGGTCAGCTTCTTCCCCACCGCTTTGAAGTAAATTAAGGGGTGGAAGAAGCCGCGTTTTATCAGTTTTTCTCTTGGTTTCGATTTTTTCTTCTTCTTTCTCGGGCTCTTTTCCCTTCTTCTCTTGTTTTTCTTTTTCCTTTTCCTTTTTCTCCTCCTTTTGCGGAGAAAGGAAAGTCTTTTTCACCGTAGAGGAATCAATATCATACTCTCCCGCAAAAGTTCTTTTGATAAAATTTGAAAAGGAAAAGTCTTTGTTCGTTAAATTAATAACAATAAAGGTTCCTGCAAAAATGGAAACTATGAATATCACTTGCGTAACATAAATATAAAAAAGTTCTGTCAGAGGATTGCTAACCGCCTCTCCCCACCATCCTCCTCTGTTGTCTACCTCCGCAAGCGTATTGAAAGTACTTACACTGCCGGAAATCCCGGTGATAATAAGAAAAAGAGAGACGAGTAGAGGGAAAAGAAAGTTCTTATAACTTGTTTTAAAGTAAACTACCGCTGCTATGATAAAAAGAAGAGGAGTAAGCATAGCAACTTCTCCAAAAAGCGGCTTAAAAACGCTTTCCACCAAAACTTCTCCGCCTCTCCCTGAGAGGCTGTAAAAACCAAGAGCAGTCACAAGGGCAAGCAAAAGGAGCACCAATCCTATTATTGTTCTTTTGATATTTTCCGGAAGAAGGGGTGTCCTTTCTTTATCGCTCTCCTTTTTTTCTTTTTTTAATCCGTTTTCCTTTTTAAGCCTTTTCCTTTTTTTCATAACTACCGCAATATACTGTCGTTATATAATCAAACGCTACTTGAATTATAATAGCAAATTCATTTTAACACAAAAAGAAGAATATAACACAAAAAAAGGCCCTTTTGAGGACCTTTTTTCTTTTCCTTTTTTTAAAGATTACTCTTCCTTTTTTTCCTTAAAACCGGTTCCGGAAGGAATAAGCTTTCCGATAATCACATTTTCCTTTAAGCCCTTCAGAGCATCTTCTTTTCCTTCCAGACAGGCGTCAATAAGAACCTTTGATGTCTGCTGAAAGGAGGCGGCGGAAAGAAATGATTCTGTGGTGAGAGCAACCTTGGAGATCCCAAGCAAAATAGTTTCCGCTTCGGGGGGGGTTGTTTTCTTTTTTTCGGCTTCTTTTCTTGCTCTTAAGAATTGTGTTTTCTCCAACATTTCTTTGGGAAGAAAAGCGGTACCTCCCGGCTCCGTAATGCTTACTCTGGAAAACATTTGCCGGATAATAACTTCCAAACTCTTGTCGTGAATATCCACTCCCTGAGAAACATATACCTTCTGCAGTTCCTTTAAGATATAACTTTGAGCTTCTTCTTTTCCTCTTAGCTTAAAAAGTTTATTGATATCAAGATTTCCTTCACAGAGCTGATCCCCTTTCTTTACCGTATCCCCTTCTTTCACATAAATTGCCTTCTTTGGTTCTATCTTGTAATCTATAGTTTTTTTCTTCTTTTCCTCTTTCGCTTTTATTTTAATAACCTTATCCTTGGTAATCTCTACCACTTTTCCGTCAACATCCGCTATTTCAGCCTTTCCTTTAGGAACTCTTCGCTCAAATATTTCTTGTACCCGCGGAAGTCCCATGGTAATATCGGCTCCTCCCGCTACTCCTCCTGTATGAAAAGTTCTCATTGTAAGCTGAGTTCCGGGCTCTCCAATGGCTTGGGCAGCCACAATGCCTACCGCATCTCCCTTTTTTACTTTTTCATTCAATCCCATATCCCATCCGTAACAATTAGAGCAAACTCCTCCTATCGTCTTGCAGCTTAAAACGGATCTTACCCAAACCGTGTCAACATCGGAATTTTCTATATCTTTGGCTTTTTTCATACTGATAAACTCTCCTTTTTTCACCACAACTTCCTTTCCAATCTTTATATCTTCCATTGCCATTCTTCCGTTTATTTTAAAGAGCATATCTTGGTCTATTTCATCGGCTTCCTTTCTGGTTACCACAATTCCTTCTTCATCTTTACAATCTTCTTCGATAACAATTACTTCGTGCGCAACATCAATCAGTCTTCTTGTAAGATAACCCGCTTGTGCCGTACGAAGGGCTGTATCAACGGTTCCTTTTCTTGCTCCGTGGGTAGAAATAAAGTACTCCAAAACATCAAAACCTTCTTTATAAGAACTTTTAATAGGGAGTTCTATAATTTCCCCGGAAGGATTAACCACCAGTCCTTTCATTCCGGCCATTTGTATCGGCTGAGACCATGATCCTCGCGCTCCCGAGTCGGTAATAATAAAAGCCGATCCACCTTTTGGAAGAGCTTGTGGAACTTTTTCTTCAATTGCCCTCTTTGCTTTGGTCCACACTTCTATTACTTTTTCTTTCTTTTCTTCTTCTGAGAAAAATCCTTGTGTAAAATATTTTTCCACCTCTTCTCTCTCTTTTTCCGCTTCTTCCATAATTTCTTTTTTCTCTGGAGGAGTTGTCAGGTCGTCCATTCCCCAAGAAACTCCTGATCTCGTAGCATATTCAAACCCGAGGTTCTTTATTTTATCAAGCAAAAGATGGGTTTCTCCTGTCTTGTATTCTTGTATTATATCCCCTACAAGCCTTTTTAATTCTTTGGACTTCATTAACTTATTCTGGAAAGGAATCTCTTCGGGAAGAGCTTGGTTAAAAATCATTCTTCCATGGGTTGTTTCTGTCATTTCTCCCTTAATACGGATTTTTATTTTTGCGTGAAGGTCTATTTTCCCACTTGCAAAAGCGTGCTCCGTTTCGGAAAACGAAGAAAAGTATCTTCCTTCTCCTTTTAGTCCATCCTTCATAATCGTGAGCCAATAACAACCAAGAACTATGTCCTGTGAAGGAGAAACGATAGGAAGGCCGGTAGCGGGCTTTAAAAGGTTATTAGAAGAGATCATCTTCTCCCTTGCTTCCTTTTGCGCCTCTTGTGAAAGGGGAAGGTGTACTGCCATCTGGTCTCCATCAAAATCCGCATTAAAAGCTTCACAAACAAAAGGATGTATCCTAATAGCAAGCCCCTCGACAAGAATCGGCTTAAAGGCCTGTATCCCAAGACGATGCAGAGTAGGAGCTCTGTTTAAAAGAACCATCTTGTCTTTCACTACATCTTCTAAAATAGCCCAAACTTCATCACTTCCTTCTTCTATAAGACGAGAAGCACCTCTTACATTAAAAGCCAGCTTTTTCTCCAGTATCTTCGAGATAACAAATGGTTTAAATATTTCCAGGGCCATCTGTTTTGGAATTCCACACTCATCAAGATTTAAATCAGGACCAATAACAATAACCGACCTTCCGGAATAATCAACTCTCTTTCCTAGGAGATTTTGCCTGAATCTTCCTTGTTTTCCTTTAAGCATGTCTGCCAGAGATTTCAAAAGTCTTTTTCCTCCGGTGGAAGCTTGCGTTACAACCCCTTTTCTCATTTGGTTGTCCAAGAGAGCGTCTACCGCCTCTTGAAGCATCCTTTTTTCGTTTCTTACAATTACCTCAGGAGCATTGATTTCAAGTAAATATTTTAAACGGTTATTACGATTAACAACTCTTCTGTAGAGATCGTTCAAGTCGGAAGAAGCATACCTTCCGCCGTCAAGTTGAATAATCGGTCTTAAGTCAGGAGGAAGCACCGGAAGAATATTAACAAACATCCATTCAGGTCTTATCCCCGCCTTTTTTATACTTTTTAAAAGTCTTATTCTCTGAAGAATTTTTTTGATTTTCCCAGCGGAAGCTGTTTTCTTTCTTTCTTCTTCAAGTTTATTAATCTCTTCATCCAAATCAATTCCTTCAAAAGATTCCCGAAGAGCCTCTGCTCCGGTTCCCGCTTCAAATATCTCTCCGTACTTTACCGAAAGACGATGGTACTCCATTTCAGAGTGAATAGCCATCAGTTTTATGGATTTTAACTCTTCTCTTGCAATATCTCGTTGCTCACTTAATTTTCCAAGCTCCTCTTCCAGCGCTTCTCCTTTTAATTCTTTTCTTTTTTCTTTAACTTTTTTCTTGTATTCCTTGTCCACTTCCTTTAAAAGCTCTTTTTTCTTCTCCTCGTCAACTTTGGTAATGATGTAAGCAGTAAAGTAAACAACCTCTTCCAGTCTTTTCATAGGGATGTCCAAAATAAGCCCCATCCGGGAGGGGATTCCTCTCAGGAACCAAATATGGGAAACAGGGCAGGCTAGTTTGATGTGCCCCATTCTTTCTCTTCTGACCGATGCTTTAGTAACTTCCACTCCGCAACGATCACAAACAACACCCTTGAAGCGCACTTTTCTGTATTTCCCGCAATAACATTTATAGTCCTTCTCCGGACCGAATATCTTCTCGCAAAAAAGACCGTCTTTTTCCGGTTTCTGGTTACGGTAATTAATTGTTTCCGCCTCAAGAACCTCTCCGTGAGACCAATCTAAAACATCTTCGGGAGAAGCAAGCTTTATTCTTATAGCAATTAAATCCTCTACACGCATAAAATTTTTGTTTGACTTTTATAATTGAAGTCGTTCGTGTTAATAAAAACTAAGAATGTTTTTCTTTTGCTCTTCTCTTCACTTCCACACTGATTCCCATTGATTTTATCTCCGATACTAAAAGCTCAAAAGAAGCCGGAACGTTAGGTGTCTGGATAGGATCTCCTTTAAGAATGGCCTCATAGGCAGCAGCTCTCCCCGAAACATCGTCAGATTTCACAGTAAGCATTTCTTGTAATATATGCGCTGCTCCGTATCCCTCGAGAGCCCAAACTTCCATTTCTCCAAACCTTTGTCCCCCAAATTGAGCTCTTCCTCCGAGGGGCTGTTGGGTAATAAGAGAGTAGGGTCCTATGGACCTCATGTGGATTTTGTCCTCCACCATGTGTTCTAGTTTCATCATGTAGGCATAGCCAACGGTAACTTTCTCCGGGAAAACCTCTCCTGTTCTTCCGTCAAAAACCTTCATTTTTCCATCTTCGGGAAGATTCTCTTTCTTCAATTCTTCCTTTATCTCGTTAATAGTGGCCCCCGAAAGAGAGGGTGTGACTGCGGTGTAACCCCCTTTCTTGGCGGCAATCCCAAGATGAGTTTCCAGTATTTGTCCAAGATTCATTCTGGAGACAACGGACAAGGGGTTTAATATTATATCAATAGGCGTGCCATCTTCTAAAAAGGGCATTTCCTCTTCCGGAAGAACCTGAGAGATAATCCCTTTGTTACCGTGTCTTCCGGCAAGCTTATCTCCACCTCTTATCTTTCTCATTTGCGCCACCTTTACCTCAATCTTCTTGATAACTCCCGTATCAAGTTTGTGTCCTTCTTCTCTGGAGAATACTTTTACAGAAATTACTCTTCCTCTCTTTCCGTGTTCCATAACAAGAGAGGTGTCTTTCACTTCTTTTGCTTTTTCACCGAAAATAGCTTTTAAGAGCCTTTCTTCGGTAGTAAGGTCCGTCTTTCCTTTTGGTGAAATCTTTCCTACTAAAATATCATTCGGCTCTACTTCCGCCCCTACTCGAACAACTCCTTCTTCATCAAGGTCTTTCAGCTTTCTCTCGGAAACGTTGGGTATGTCGGAAGTAGTAACCTCAGGACCAAGCTTTGTCTCCCTTACATCACAAGTAAAATTTTCAATATGAATAGAGGTGTAAGTATCTTTCTTCACTAACCTTTCGGAGATAATAACCGCATCTTCAAAGTTCCTTCCTCTCCAAGACATAAAAGCTACTAAAAGGTTCTGTCCAAGCGCTACTTTTCCGTTTTGGATAGCCCCTCCGTCCGTTAAGAATTGACCCTTTTGCACCTTCTCTCCTTTTCTTACAATCGGTTTTTGATGAAAACAAGTGTACTGGTTTGTCTCGGAAAATATTTCCAGCTCGTATTTAGTTTCCCCGCTTTTCCCTTTTACGGTAATATTCTTTCCGTCAACCTGAGTCACTTCCCCTGCATGATCTGCCACTATTACGTGTCCCGAGTCTCGGGCAACCCTTTCTTCCGTTCCCGTAGACACCAAAGGGGCTTCCGGAGTTAAAAGAGGAACCGATTGCCTTTGCATGTTAGATCCCATCAGGGCTCTGTTTGCATCGTCATTCTGAAGAAAAGGAATCATTGAGGCAGCCACTGAAACCAGTTGCTCTGCCGAAACATCAATAAATTGGACTTCGTTTCTTTTAAATATTCCCGGTTTCCCTTTAGTTCTCCCCCCTACCTTATCGGAAAGTATCTTTCCTTTATCATCTGTCTCCACTCCTCCGTGAGCAATAATGTATTTTTCTTCTTCGTGAGCATTAAGATAGACCATTTCGGCGTTTACTTTTCCCTTTTCCACTTTAAAATAGGGCGCCTCCAAGAAACCGTAACGATTTGCTCTCGTGTAAAGAACCAAGTGATTTACAAGTCCTACGTTTTGTCCTTCCGGAGTCTGAATAGGGCAAATCCTTCCGTAATGGGATGCCTGTACATCTCTTGCTTCAAATCCCGCCCTCTCTCTTTTTAGCCCTCCCGGACCAGTAGCAGTTAATCTCCTTTTGTGTTCTGTTTCAGCAAGGGGATTAGCACAATCCATGAACTGCGAAATCTGAGAAGAAGAGAAGAATCTCTGAACCGCTGCTGCAAAGGGTCTTGCGTTGACCAGTTTCCCGGGATTTATATCCGTAATATCGGTCGTCGATATTTTATCTTTTATATTTCTCTCTATCCTTGTAAGTCCCAATCGTAGGGTGTTTTCTAGAAGTTCCGTAAAAGGCCTGACTCTTCTGTTCCCGAGATGGTCAATCTCATCTTCATGAGCAAGAGGGTCGTTGTTCATCCGAATAATTTCCCTTAAAACAGCAACGACGTCTTCCGGGTAAAGAAGTCTATCGTCAACTTCTATTTTTTCCTTCTGTTTTATTTCGGGAAGTCTTTGCCACATTCTCCAACGTCCCACCTCGGAGAGATCATAACGATCAAAATTAAAAAAGGTGTTTTCCACAAGCTCCCTCGCTGTTTCAGGAGTAACTACATCCCCCGGCCTCATGCGTTTATAGGTTTCCATAAGCCCCTCCTCTCTGTTTTTAGAAGTATCTCTTTCAATGGTCTTTTTGATAAATTTCCTTTCGTCAACATCTACATCTTTGAAGTGCTTTAAAATTTCTTCGTCCGTTGCACCTTTTAGGTCGGGATACTTCATATCCGGAAGACCAACAGCTCTAAGAAGAGTAGTCGCCGGAACCTTTCTTCTCCTGTCTATTTTTACTCCAATAAATCCACTGGGCTCTGTCTGGAACTCAAGCCAAGTTCCTCTGTTAGGAATAATTTTTGCACCAAAGCATTTTTCACCCCTTACCATCTGAGCGGTAAAAAAGGCCCCGGGAGAGCGAATAAGCTGAGAAACAGCCACTCTTTCCACTCCGTTTATAATAAAAGTACCCCTTGTGGTCATCAAAGGAAAATCGCACAAAAAAACTTCTTGTTTTCTGGATTTTTTCGTTTTAAGATTACGTAGCTCAACTTCTATTTTCAGCGAAGCATCATAAGAATCATTATTCTCTTTTGCTTCTCTTCCGCTTGCATATTTGGACTTACCAAGCTTATAATCTAGAAAATAAAGTTCCCATTCTTTCCCCGTGTAATCCCTGATAGGAGAGATTTCCTTAAAAAGAGCCTCTACCCGCTCGTTCCAAAAACTTTCCCAAGAGTCCTTTTGGATGCTCAAAAGATAGGGAATAGGTCGAGAAATCTTTTTCTTTCCAAAGTTTTTTACTTTTTGCATATTTTTTAAATAGGAGTTATAAAGCTAATATCTAATACTCGAAAAAGTTGACTTTAAGTAATTAGAGAAAACGATACAAATGCTGTCTATAAGGCAAAGAGATAGACAAACAAAAAAAACCCCAGGCTTAAAGGCAGGGCTGTTTATAAAATAATTTTATAGAAAAATAAGTTCGAGCAAGATTTTATATTTTACTGTATACCATGCAAGAGCATTGAACAGCGCACTTCTTAATGTTCTTACATCAAGTGTTAGTCATTTTACTTATTAAAAAAATTTTGTCAAGCCTTGAAAATTCTCTCTCTTTTCATTTGACTAATAAAAATAACGGTTATAAAATGAGGAAACATCATGAAAAAGATTTCTCTTTATATTTAGAGTTAAAATAAAAAATGAAAGTTGCAAGACAAATAATTGTAAGCTTGGGAATAGCTCTTTCGATACTTTTAGTAAGTTTCGGTGTTTTAGCATGGATAGGGCCCACTACCACACCTCCGGAAGATGATGTTCCTGCCTCTTTAGATATCAGTAGCAATACACAATATAAATCAGGAAGTCTCCATATCGGAGATTCCGTGGGAATTGGAACTCAGAGCCCAAGAGAAAAATTGGAAGTTGACGGACGTATTCGCCTGGGAAGTAATCCTACTCATTCCATGGATATTGCAACCAAAGGGTATGTTGATAATCAAACAGCGGGGATTGGCGGAGGAATAGGAAGCCTAAGTGAGTTAAATATTGACGTCAGCAAACACTGGAACGGCTACAGGATAAAAGAATTGGGTTCACCTGTTGGCACATCTGATGCCGCTACCAAAGAATATGTGGATGCTCAAATACAGGCTTGTTTAAATCCCTAAACATAACGCTATACGAAGAGTTTAAATATAAAGATGAGAGTTGAAAAACAAATAGGTGTAAGCTTGGGAATAGCTCTTTCGATACTTTTAGTAAGTTTCGGCGTTTTGGCATGGACAGGACCCACTGCTACGCCTCCGGACGGTAATCTCCCAACCCCACTAAATATTGGTGGTAATGCACAATATAAAGCAGGAAGTCTCCATATCGGAGATTCCGTGGGAATTGGAACTGAAAGCCCGAGTGAAAGACTGGAAGTTGACGGACGTATTCGCCTGGGAGACGAGCCTGTTCATTCCATGGATGCCGCTACTAAGGGTTATGTTGATGATAAAACGGTAGGAATTGGCGTAGGAGTAGAAAACTTGAGTGAATTAAATATTGACGTCAGCAAACACTGGGGTGGCTACAGGATAAGAGACTTGGGTGCGCCTGTTGACGGATCTGACGCCGCTACCAAAGGATATGTGGATACTCAAATAGATAATTATTTGGATCTCTAAATATAACATAACACTTGTACGAAAAGTTTAAATATAAAGATGAGAGTTGAAAAACAAATAGGTGTAAGCTTGGGAATAGCTCTTTCGATACTTTTAGTAAGTTTCGGTGTTTTGGCATGGACAGGGCCCACTGCCACACCTACGGACGATAACATTCCCGCCCCCCTAAATGTCAGCAGTGATACACAGCACAAATCAGGGTCTCTTCATATCGGAGATTCCGTGGGAATTGGAACTCAAAGCCCGAGTGAAAGATTGGAAGTTGACGGACGTATCCGCGTGGGAAGTGGCCCCATTCATTCCATGGATGCCGTTACTAAAGGTTATATTGATGATAGAGTAGAAGGAGTTGGTGAAGGAGCAGAAAGCTTGAGCGAATTAAATATTGACGTCAGTAAGAATTGGGGTGGTTACAGAATAAGGGGGTTGAGCACACCTTCTTTTAGTTCTGATATCGCTACCAAAGGATATGTGAATGCTGAGCTAGAAGGCTGTTTGGATTCCGATGAGTATGCACTTACAATAAACACCAGCGGAAGTGGAACCACCAATCCTTCTTCCGGCACGCATTACTATTCTGACGGAACATCGGTTACCGTTACTGCTAGTCCTTCCAGCGGGTGGGAGTTTAGCCACTGGTCCGGAGATTGTTCCGGAGGAAGTTGTTCTCTCACAATGACAGAAAACAAATCT
>Ga0207421_10002587_pt1 | contig 22320 bp, 19 predicted proteins | sample SodLakKL_010_SED_4_FD_187542 | JGI IMG/M metagenome (GOLD analysis project Ga0207421, IMG submission 187542) | Alkaline sediment microbial communities from Lake Tanatar, Kulunda Steppe, Russia - 8KL_010_SED (SPAdes) (version 2) | ecosystem: Environmental > Aquatic > Non-marine Saline and...
GTCGTCCCGCTCGGCGAGCTCGCCGGTGCCTCGCGGGTTGTCCCGTCGCAGCGTCAACAGCGCCCGCCGCCGGTGTACGCTCGCGAGCATCTCCAGTTGATCGTCGATGGGTCGGTTCACGCTGTGATTCACACCACGGCTATCGTGAAAAATATCTATGGTTTTCCGAACTACATTGCGTTTGATTAAACGGGTGAATCGCCTCTGATGGCCGTGAATCCGGACGAGCGCCCGGTCAGCCCGTCGGCTCGCGGTCTGCCCCTTCCTTCCACTCGCCGAGTCCCGATGGGTCGAGGTGGACGTGGGCGTCCCCGACCTCCTCGACGCCCCGGAGCTCGTCGACGAGTTCGGTCTCGACGTCGTGGGCCTCCCGGAAGGAGAGGTCGCCGTCGACCTCGACGTGGACCTCGACCTCGAGGACGGTGCCGTCGTAGAAGACGGTCAGGTCGTGGACCCCCCGCACCTCGGGGTGGGCCCGCAACGACTCGACGATCCGCCCGCGCCGGTCGGGGTCGGGGGCGGCGCCGACGAGGTAATCGAGGTTCTCCCGGCCGATCCGGAGCCCCTGGCCGATCACGAGCAGGCTGACGAGTGCGCCGGCGACGGCGTCGAGCGTACCGACGCCGAGGGCGACGCCGACCACCCCGACGGCGGCGGCGACCGAGGTGTAGATGTCGTTGAGACAGTCGATCGCGAGCGCCGACAGCGCCGTCGAGTCGAGCGTCTCGTTGATCCGGGTCGTGTAGGCGTAGACGAGGTACATATCGACGATCGCGAACGCGAGCGCGCCCAGAAGGAGGTAGCTAAACCGGACCTCCGGGCCGTGGCTCAGCGCCATCGCCGACTCGTACAGCAGGTTGAGCCCGAGCAGGACGATCACGGCGCCGACGAAAAGCGCCGTCAACGGTTCGATGCGCGCGTGGCCGTGTGGGTGGTCCGCGTCGGGCTCGGCGAACGACCGGCCACCCCAGACGAGCACGACGACGCTCGCGACGAGGTCCGCGACCGAGTGGGCCGCGTCCGCCAGCAGGGCCACCGAGCCGAACGCGAGCCCGACCGCTCCCTCGACGACGATCTTCGCCGCGTTGCCGACGACGTTCGCCCACGACGCCCGGGCGAACGCTCGGCGTCCCTCGGCGTCCGACACGGCCGAATTAGAGTCGATCTAAACTTCACTCTTGCGGTCGACGGCGGAGTCCACAACGCTCTTTAGCTCCTCGTGAGTAGCCGCAGCCGGGCGATGGGGCCCGCCCGAGCCAACCGCCGGACACCCGGCTGACGGTCCCTCCCCGATCGGCAATGTCAGACCCCATCGCACGAGTCGAGACCGTCACCGTGATCGCCGCCGGCGGCTTCGTCGGCGCGAGTCTCCGACATCTCGCCCTCGGCTCGCTCGCGGACGTCCACGCGATCACGCTCGCGAACGTCGTCGGCTGCTTTCTGCTCGGCCTGGTAGTGTACGGGATCGAACACGTCGGCGCCGTCGGCCGCCACACGCGTCTGTTCTTGACCACCGGGACGCTCTCCTCGCTGACGACCTACAGCGGCTTCGCCGCCCAGGCCGCCCTCGCCGGCGGCCCGCTCGCGACGACGGGCGTCGTCGGCGTCAACTACGGGCTGGGGTTTCTCGCCGTCCTCCTCGGCCGGTCGCTGGCCCGCCGGGCCGGGGGTGAGCGGCCGTGATCGACGGCTGGCTCGGGCCGGCACCGCTCGTGGGGATCGGTGGGGCCGCCGGCGCGGTGGCCCGCCACCTCGTCTACCTCCGCCTCGACCGGGGGACGTTCCCGGCGGCGACGCTCGCGGTCAACGTCCTCGGCAGCCTCGCGTTCGGGCTCTTGCTTTTTTCCGACGTCGGCGAGTCGGCGATGGCTCTCGGCGGCGTCGGCTTCTGTGGGGCGTTCACCACGTTCTCCTCGTTTTCGGTCGAGACGGTCGGTCTCTGGGAGCGCGGCGAACGCCGGACCGCCGCCCTCAACGCGGGCGCGAACCTCGCGCTCTCGCTTTCGGCGGTCGGCCTCGCGTGGCTCGTCCTCGCGGTCGGTGGCTGAGCCGTTCACGAGGCGAGCTCGACCGTCGACAGTAGGGATCTAGGTCGTCGGCCGTGGCGGTCTGCCCGTCGGCCCCGGCAATTTCTCGACGGGAAATCCGTACGAACGGATAAGTGGGTGCCGATCGAGAGTCGACCCGTGTCCCGAATCGTCAAGCTCACGGTCGCATTGCTCGCAGTCGTCCTCCTCTGGAAGTACCTCTCGGGGGACGAGGAGTCGGACGTCGAGTACGAGCCGATCTCCTGACCGAACGGCTTAGGCCGCTGGCGTCACAACTCCGGCCATGTACGGCGTCGTCACGCGAAACGAAGAGGAGGTCGGCTGGCCGGAGTTCGATCGCGGCTTCTACGAGGTCAAAGACGTCACCGGCCGGTCGGCCGACCCCATCCCGGGGGCGGTCAACATGGTCTCCTGTTTCGGCGACAACGCGGCCGCGGACGCCGACCCCTCGCTCGTGCCGGTCGACGAGGCCGGCCGGCCCGCGACCCGCGAACGCCCCTACTTCGACTGGGACTACGTCTGTCCGAGCCGTCCGGAGTACCGCGAAGGGTTACTCGAGATCGTCGACGACTGCGTCGCCGAGAGCGGCGACCTCCGGCTCGACGACGTCGGCTTCCCGCGCGGGGAGTACTGTCACTGTGAGAGCTGCCGGGAGGCGTTCGCCGCGAGCGACCACGAGGAGCGGTCGACCTGGCGGGCGGAGGTGATCACGGAGTTCGTCGCGGCGGCGGCCGACCGGATCCCCGGCCGGACCTACCTCACCCTCTACCCCGACCCCTATCCGGGACACCTCCACGAGCGTGTCGGCCTCGATCTGTCGGCCGTAGAGCCCCACGTCGACGAGTTCGTCGTCCCCCTCTACGACCTCGAGTACGCGACCACCTACTGGCTCGAGACGATCGCCCGGGGGTTCGAGAGCGCCCTGGAGACGCCGTTCTCGATCGAACTGTACGCCGTGAACGTCGACGTCGAGAACCTGATCCACGCGACGGAGGTCGCCGCGGCCTACGGCGAGAGCGTCCTCTTTGGCTACGACGCCGGCACCGCCCGGGCGGCGATCCGGCGGATGCGCGCGGACGCGAGGGAGGGGGTCACCCACGGCGAGCCGGACGGGGGGTGACCCCGACTCACGCCGTCGGACCGATCCGGCGGCGTCACTCAGTCCGGGACCGACGGACGGTCCCGTCGGCTCGTTTTGGCCCTTCGGAGTCGTGGACGACGACCTCGCCCGGGTCGACGTCGACGGGCTCGTAGGCCTCCCGGAGGGCGATCGCCTCCTCGAGTTCGCGGATCGCCCGCCGTTTCAGCGCCCGGGCGAGTTCCTCGGCTTCGGCCCGCGGGATCTCCCGACCAAGCCCCTCACACTCGTGGGCGCGGACGGGGCCCTCCCGGTCGACGACCTCCCCCATCGGCTCCCCCGGCGCGTCGTCGCCGAGGACGACGCTGAACGGGTAGGTCCGACAGATCAGCGGGCGGTTCGCGTGGACGGTGCAGGCGCCGACGCCGTCGTCTTCCTCGTAGAAGACACAGTCCCCACAGCCGTCGGTCGCGAGCGCCCACTCGAGGGTCGCCCCCGTCGGCCCGTCGGACCCCTCCTCGAGGCCGTAGGGCATCGGCCGGGCGACGTCCCGCCAGTCGTAGGCGGGATCGAGCTCCCGGATCTCCCGAACCTCGTCGGGGAACACCGTCGCGGTGTGTTCGTCCTCGCCGTGGCCCCGACAGCAGGCTCCACAGCGGGTGCACTCGAAGCCGATCGACTCGACGGCGTCGGCGATGGCCTCGACCGACAGCTCGCGGGCCCGGTCGAGTTCGGCCTCGAGGCTGGTCACACCCCTCGAAGGGGCGCGCCGGTCAAAAGCCCGCCGCTCCCCGGAGGCCGTTCCGTCAACCCCCCCGTTTCGACTGCACAAACAGATATTCACAGCGTCAGACGATGTGAAACTCTTTTTGTTCGGAACGATCGCCCGTCCGTTCGTTCCCCGACCGCGGCCCCGTCAAGAGGTTTTTCGGGCGATCTCCGACGGCACCCTCCGTCCCCCGGTCGGGACGATGGGACGGACGGCGTCGACGGGGGGTCGGCACGCTCCAGGCGAAACGGTGGTTCACGGCCCGGAGACGCCCGATCACGGCTCGAGAACGCTCGCTACCGGACGGACCGACGCTCGCCGCGACGGCTACGGACCGGAGCCCGCCCCGACGGCCCCCTCCCGGGCCGCGGTGCCGGCCGCGGTCCGACGACCGAGCAGGGCGACCACGAGGGCACCGACGCCGACCAGAGCGCCCGCGGCGCCGAACGCGACGACGTAGCCACTCGCCGCCAGCGTTCCACCGAACAGGCCGCCGAGCCCCCCGGCGAGCGCCACGAGCGCGCCGTAGACGCCGAGAGCCTCCCCGCGGATCGCCGGCGGGGAGAGGCGACTCACCAGCGTCGCCGCGGTCACCGCGATCACCGCCCACGTGATCCCGACGAGGACGAACACGGCCCCGAGGGTGAGAGAGCCGACGACGCCTCCCGCGCCGAGGAGGACGACGGTCGGGAACGCGAGGCCGCGACCGAGAAGCGCCACCGCCTGGAGGACGGTCACCTCGTACCGGCGGGCGAGCCTCCCCGCCCAGCCGAACGCGACCGCCGCGCCGACGTTCAACAGCAAGTAGAGCGCGAAGACGCCACTCGAGTCGTACCCCACGTCGCCGAGGTACGCCGGCAGGGGGGCAAAGAAGACCCCGAACCCGGTGAAAACGAGCAAGACGGCGCCGAAGTAGATCGCCAGATCGGGGGTAAACCGGGCGACGAACCGCCGCGGACGGAGCCGACGAACGTCGATCCGACCCGGCGTGAACGGGAACGCCGCCCCGCGAACGGTGAACCGGTCGGCCTCCCGCACCCGCCGGCGCAGCCGTCGCGGCGACGGCTCCCGGCCCGGCGCCGGATCGGCCGGCAGCTCCCGCGTCGCGACCGCGAACCCGACGCCGGAGCAGGCCGCACAGACGAGAAAGAACAGCCGCTGGGCGTCGACCACCGCGAGAACCGTCGAGCCGGCGGCGACCACGAGAAACCCAACGAGCAAGCCGGCGGCCCAGCCGATCCCCTGGAGCTTGTTCAGCCGGGCGATCCGGTCGGTCCACTCCCGTTCGGGTGCGCCGGCGACGACGAGCAGGGTGAGAACGGGAGTCGCGGCCGCAAACCCCAGCCAGAGGACGGCGTTGAAGACGACGACGAGGGGGATCGAGTCGACGGCCGGGATCGCGACCGCCGTCGTCGCGGTGGCGGCCATCGCCCCCAGGACGAAGACGCGTCGCCTGCCGGTGCGGTCGGCCAGCCGGCCGAAGACGAGCGCGCCGGGGACGCCGACGAACGAGGCCGTCGCGAACAGGATCCCGAGGACGAACGCGTCGCCGCCGAGCTCGACGACGTAGAGCGGAACGGTAAGCGAGGCGCCGCCGAACGCGACCGCCGCGAGCGCCCACGCGTACAGCCACCGATCGGACATGCCGGAGTGCAACCGCCGCGCTGACATAAACGTCCCCTTACCGATCGCCGTCGACGTCCTCTAACACCCCGTCGACGAGGGGTTCGAGCCGCTCCAGCTGGCGTTCCCGGTAGGCGACCAGCATCCGGTGGATGGCCACGTAGCCGACCACGGTGGCGGCGGCGGCGAGGATCAGGTTGCCCACGAGCAGCCGGAGCAGCAGGTCGCCGCCGGCGTCGGCCCCCACCTCCCCCGCCGCGACCCCTTCGACCGGCCCGAGCAGGAACACCCCGATCGCGATGCTGCCCGCGTAGACGCCCCACTTCACGACCGGGTTCAGGACGACCACGGAGGCGAAAAGCGCCACCTTGTTGATCCACGCGAACAGATACGAGAGGACGACGAACACCAGTACGCCGACACCCAGAGTCGGGAGCATCGTGATGAACACCCCCAGCGCGAAGCTGCTGGCGACCGTCCGGGGGCTGTCGGTCCCGTCGAAGGCGGCCCGTACCTCCTCTAAGACCCGTTCGCGATACTCCCCGAGCCGTCCCATCGGAAACTGATACCGACTCGGGCAGTATGTGTCTTCCGGGTCGGACGACACCCGAACCGACACCGACGGGTGCTCGAACTGCGGCCGTCGGCGTCGTGGGTCCGGCGGACGGCATTCGAGTCGCGGCCGTCGGCGTCGTGGGTCCGGCGGACGGCATTCGAGTCGCGGCCGTCCGACGCGAAGCCGCCCGTCTGACGCAAGAATTATACACGTCGCGCGGGTCTCTGTCCCCTATGGGTCTCATGAGCAAGATTCTCGGCGGCGGCCAGTCACGGACCACCGAAGACTACGTCGAACTCGACCTCGACGACGTGAGCACGGAGGCCGACGGGGCGGCGATGCGGGTCCACGTCGCCGAGATCGGCGATCAGCAGTCGGCGATCGAGATCAAAGACGCCGTCTACGACGGCGACGTCGTCATCGCCGACATCACCCGCCTGCGCACCAGCGACAGCACCTCCGAACTCGTCGTCGACGAGCTCCGCCAGGTCGCCCGCGAGGTCGACGGCGACATCGTCCAGAAAGGCGACGACCAGATCATCATCACCCCCACCGGCGTCCAGGTCAGCCGCGAGAAGCTCGGTCGGTAAACTACCTTACCCTACTTCGCTCGGTCTGACGACCTCGCTCGTCGAGTGAGCCGACGGCCGGCCGCGAACGGGGTCGGCCACCGACGCCCTCCACGGCCACGTCGTCAGTCGTCGACGAACTCCACGCCCGTGATTTCGAACCGGGCACCCCCCTCCCTGCCCTCCGTGACGTCGACCGTCCAGCCGTGGGCGTCGGCGACCTGCCTCGCGATCGCGAGCCCGAACCCGGAGCCGTCCTCGCTCGTCGAGTAGCCGGCGGTGAACACCGCCTCCCGGCCGTCCTCGGGGATTCCGTCGCCGTCGTCGGCGACGTAGAAACCACCGTCGAGCTCGCCGACGGTCACCGTCACCGTCTCGCCCCCGTGTTCGACCGCGTTCCGAAAGAGGTTCTCGAGTAGCTGTTGCAGGCGGCTCCGGTCGGCGTAAAACCGGTCGACGGGGCCGATCTCGACTGTGGCCTCGGCGGTCGCGACGGTCCGCCAGCAGCCGCGTGCGAGCGCGTCGAGCTCGACCGGCTCGGTTTCGGTGATCCACTCCCCTCTCCGCGCCAGGTCGAGTAGCTCCTCGATGAGGTCGGCCATCTGGTCGTGTGCCCGCTCGATCTCCGGGACGTGTTCGCTCTCACACGTCTCGGCGAGCAGCTCGAGCCGGCCGCTGGCGACGTTCAGCGGGTTCCGGAGGTCGTGGGAGACGATGCTCGCGAACTCCTCGAGGCGCTCGTTCTGACGCGACAGCTCCGCCTCCCGGTCGCGTAGCTGTTCGGTCCGTTCGAGCTGTTCCAGCGCGGCGGCGACGTTTCCGGCCAGTATCTCCCCGAGCAGGACGTCCCGGCTCTCGAACGCCTCGGGGGTCGGCGAGCCCGCGATCAGGATCCCGAACTCCCCGATCGGGACGTAGAGCTCGCTTCGGACCGGCGTCTCCGGGTTGTAGACGTCGGGATCGTTCCGGACTTCGTCCAGCGCGACCGGCTCGCCCTCCCGGTAGACCCGCCAGGCGATGCTTCCCTCGTCGGTGAACGTCGGCAGCCCCTCGACGAGGTCGAAGACGGCGTCGGTCGCGGCGATCGGGACGAGCCCGTCCCGTCGCTCGTCGTACAGGTGGATGGCGGCCGCCTCGAGGCCCAGGATGTCGTCCGCGGCGGAGACGCCGATCTCGGCGACCGCCTCCCGGCTGTCCGCCGTCACCAGCTCCCGCGTCACGTCGCTGAGCGCCGCCAGCCGGCGCTCGCGTTCGATCCGGTCGGTGACGTCGCGGTAGGTCCAGAGGTGACCCTCCCCCTCCGGGAGTTCGACGGACCGGTGGCTACGCGCGAGGGTCCTCCCGTCCCGGAGTCGCCACTCCTCGTCGCTGACCGACAGCTGGTCGGCCACCAGCTCGTTCGTCCGCTCGAGAAAGCCGTCCGGTTCGGCGAAGCTCCCGCTTACCTCCTCGGCCAGCCGCTCGCAGTCGGCGCCGACGACCGCCTCCGGCGGGCCGGGCATCCCGAAGCTCTCCAGCAGTCGCCGGTTGACCGCGAGGACGTTCCGCGAGGTGTCCTCGACCAGCACCCCCACCGGGAGGGTCTCGAACAGCGTCGAGAGCAACGCGTTCGTCCGTTCGAGCTCCCGCTCGCGCGCCCGCCGATCGGTCGTGTCCCGGATGACGCCGACGAAGTAGCGATCGCCCCCGTAGTCGGCCTCGCCGAAGGTCACCGAGAGCGGGACCGTCGAGCCGTCCCGTCGCCGTCCCTCGAGTTCGACGTACTCCCACTCGAGGGTCCGTTCGCCCGTCCCGAGATACCGCTCGAGGGCAGCAGTGTGTCGGTCGGCCACTTCGGGGGACATAAGCAGGGTGAGTGACTCCCCGACGACCTCCTCCGGGGCGTAGCCGAACGTCCGCTCGACGGCGGGGTTCACAGAGAGGATCGTCCCCGACTCGTCGACCGTGAGGATGGTGTTCGTCGCCGACTGGACGATCGTCCGGTACCGATCGAGCTCCTCGCGGCGGCGCCGCCGGTCGGTGACGTCCTGGAACTGCGAGAAGACGGCGACGACCTCGTTCCCGTCGGTGACGACCCGGTTGTGCCACTCACAGACGATCGTCTCGCCGTCGGCGGTGACGTTCTCGTTGACGCTGTGGTAGCCACCCCTGTTCTCGAGGAGCTCGTCGACGACCCCTCCGACGGCGGCCTCGGCGTCCCCGGGGACGATCGCCTCCCATCCCCGGCCCACCAGCTCGGCTTCCTCGTAGCCGAGGATCCCCTCGGCTGCGTCGTTGAGCCGGACGACCTCGAACGCGTCGTCCCACTCGATCACCCCGAGTGGCGACTGCTCGATAAAAAGCGAGAGCCGTTTTTCGCTGGCCTCGAGGGCGCGTTTCGAGCGGTACCGTTCGACGGCGTTCGCGATGCGGTTCGCGAGGACGGTGTACTGGCTCGTCGCTCGTTCTTTCTGGAGGTACTCCGTCACGCCGGCGGAGATGGCGTCGCTGGCCACCTCCTCGGAGCCCCGCCCGGTGAAGAGAACGAAGGGGAGATCCGGCCGGTCCTCCCGGACGATCTCGAGGAACTCGAGGCCGTCGCGTCCGGGCATCTCGTAGTCGGAGACGACACAGTCGACGTCCGTCCGGTCGAGAACCGAGAACCCCTCCCCGACGTCGGTGGCCGTCTCGACGGAAAACCGGTCGTCCTCCCGCTCGAGAAACGCCGCCGTCAGCTCCGTGAAGGCGGGGTCGTCGTCGACGTGGAGGACGGTGATCCCGTCGTCCGGCTCGCTCATTCGTTCGATCGGTTCGAGGGTTGCAGGCCGGACGTAAGTATGTGCTGGCGGACGGACCGACCACCGCCCACCGTGGAACAACTCGATTGTATTCACCGCCCACTGTGGAATAACTCGATTGTATTCACCGCCCACCGTGGAATAACCCGATTGTATTCGTTAGTTATATGCGCCGGTAGACGGTACCGATCACATGGGCTTTAGCGACCGGCTCTTAGAGGAGGGCCAGCACGTCTGGGAGGCACAGTACGAACACCCGTTCGTCGTCGAGCTCGCCGAGGGGAGCCTCGATCCGGCGGCGTTCGAACACTGGCTGCGCCAGGATTATCGGTACCTGCTCGATTACGCCCGGCTGTTCGCCCTGGCCGGGGCCCGCGCCCGCGAGGAGGAAACGATGACCCACCTGCTCGGGGTCGCCCACACCGTCCTCGACCACGAGATGGAGCTCCACCGGGAGTTCGCCGCCGAGTACGGGATCGATCGGGAGGTCTTAGAGGCCACCGAGAAGGCCCCGACGTGTGTCGCGTACACGAGCTTCCTCGTCCGGACCGCCTACGAGGGATCGATCGCCGAGGTGGCCGCCGCCCTCTACCCCTGCATGCAGGGGTATCTCGACGTGGGCGAACACGCCGCCTCCCTCGCGACGGACGAACACCGGTACACGCCCTGGATCGAGACCTACACCGGCGAGGAGTTCCGCGAGGCGACCGCGTGGTGTCGGGCGTTCGTCGACCGCTGTGGCGAGGCGTATCCGGGCGAACACGAGGCCATGCGCGAGGCGTTTCTCACGAGCGCCAAACTGGAGTATCGGTTCTGGGAAATGGCTTACACCCTCGAGGGGTGGGAGCTGTGAGCCCCGGCTCGGTCCCGGACAGCTACGCCGCCTACGCCGACGGCCGGGAGGAGCCACGGTTTACCGACTGGCTCCGCGAGCGGACCGGCTCGACGTGGACGGAGGCGGTCGAACACCCGTTCACCCGGGAGCTCGGCGCGGGGACGCTCCCGACGGACGCCTACGCCGACTACCTTATCCAGGACTACGCGTTCGTCGACGAGCTCGTCGGCACGTTCGGCTTCGCCGTCGGGGAGGCCCCCGGGATGGCGTCGAAACGGCCCCTCGTCGAGTTCCTCGAGGTGGTCACCGACGAGGAAGACGACTACTTCAGGCGGTCGTTCGAGGCCCTCGGGGTCCCCGATTCGCGGTGGCGCGAGCCAGAGCCGACGGAGACGACGCGGGCCTTCCTCGACCTGCTCGGCCGGGCGGCCCGCCAGGGCGGCTACGCCGAGACCCTCGCCGTCCTCGTCCCCGCCGAGTGGGTCTACCGCGAGTGGGCGGTCGCCGTCGCCGAGACGGACGTCGAGCCGGGAGCCGACGGGCCGCCGAGCGCCGGGATGGAGCTTCCCTTCTACTACGCCGAGTGGATCGACCTCCACGCCGTCCCGTCGTTTCTCGCGTTCGTCGACTGGCTCCGTGGCGAGCTCGACCGGGAGGGGCCGACGCTCTCCTCCCGCCGGCAGCGACGCGTCGATCGGCTGTTCCGCCGGACGGTCGCCCTCGAGTTCGCCTTCTTCGAGGAGGCGTTCGGCGATAGTTAGGCTGAAGGCGCGACGGTCCCGAGTCGATCACAATGGATCGAGCGTCCGGCGACGGACGGCTGGCGACCGACGCCGAGAGCGACGGGCTGGTCTCGGTGAGCCGGGAGCTCGCCGACGTCTCCTTCGGCGCCGTCCTCGCGATGGAGGGTACGTCCCGGATCGGCTGGACGACCCCCGACGGGCTCGAGATCGTCGGCCGCGGGGCGGCCTCGCGGTTCGCCGCGACGGGGCCCGATCGGTTCGCCGCGATCCGGTCGACCGCCGAGGAGTGCTTTGGCGCCCTCGACCACGAGGGACCGGCCGAGAGCCGTCCCCGGGCGTTCGGCGGCTTCGCCTTCCACGACGGCCACGTCCCCCAGCCGCCGTGGTCCGGCTTCGGCGCGGCGACGTTCGTCGTCCCGCGGGTACAGCTGACCCGGACCGACGACGGAACCTGGCTGACGGTCGTCGAGGGGGACGCGGAGGCCGCCGCGGCGTCGCTCGACCGGTGGGCCGATCGACTCGAGAGGCTGCCCGCGATGCGCCCGATCGGCTCCCCGCCCGGCGTCGCCAGCGTGCGACCGACGGCGAGCCGCGAGGAGTGGACCGCGGGCGTGCGGACCGCCCTCGACCGGATCGACCGCGGCGAACTCGAGAAAGTGGTGCTCGCACGGGCGGTGTCGGTCGAGCCGAACTCCCCGGTCGACGTCCCCGCGGTTCTCGAACGGCTGCGTCGGCGGTATCCGAGCTGCTACCGGTTTCTCCTCGACTTCGGGGCGGGCGGGACCTTCTTCGGGGCACCCCCCGAGCGGCTCGTCTCCCGGCGGGGACGGACCGTCGAGACCGAGGCGCTGGCGGGATCGGTGCCACGCGGGGAGAGCCCGGAGGTCGACGACGAACACGCCACGCGGCTGCTCGAGAGCGGGCGACTCACGCGGGAACACGGGCTCGTCGTCGAGGCGATCCGCGACCAGCTTGCCCCCCTCGCCACGACGGTCGACGTCGCCGAGCGGACCGTTCGCCGGCTCGCGACCATCCAGCACCTGCGGACGCCGATCGAGGCCCGCCTCGACGGCGACCGTCACGTCCTCGAACTCGTCGAGGCGCTCCACCCGACGCCGGCGGTCGGCGGCCTCCCGCCGGCGACCGCCTGGGAGACGATCCGGCGGGTCGAACCGTTCGACCGGGGCTGGTACGCCGCGCCGGTCGGCTGGTTCGACGCCGACGGCGACGGCGAGTTCGCGGTGGCGATCCGTGCGGGCGTCGTCACCGACGGCGCCGTCACGCTGTATGCCGGCAACGGCATCGTCGCCGACAGCGACCCCGACGAGGAGTGGGAGGAAGTGCAACTGAAACTCCGGCCGATCCTCGACGAGCTCGAATGACCGATCCGAACCGGAACGCGCTGTGGGGTCGCTGTCTCGCCGAGGAGCTGGCCGCCGCCGGCCTCGAGGCGGTCTGTCTCGCCCCCGGCAGCCGCTCGACGCCGCTCGCGGTCGCGTTCGCGGCCCACCCCGAAATCGAGCTCCGCTCACACCTCGACGAGCGGTCGGCGGCGTACTTCGCGCTCGGTCGGGGCCGACGGACGGGCGAGCCGACGGCGGTCGTCTGTACCTCCGGGACGGCCGCCGCGAACGTCCACCCCGCGGTGATCGAGGCCGACCGCGGCCGGGTGCCCCTGCTCGTCCTCACCGCCGATCGGCCCCACGAGCTACGCGACAGCGGTGCGAACCAGACGATAGACCAGGTGAAGCTGTACGGCGACGCCGTCCGGTGGTACGCCGAGCTCCCGGAGCCGGTCGTCGAGGACCGCGCGGTTCGGAGTCTGCGGACGACCGCGGCGCGGGCGTTCGCGGCGACGACGCGGCCGCCGGCCGGCCCGGTCCACCTCAACTGCCCGTTTCGCAAACCACTCGAACCGACGCCGGTACCCGGCGACGTCCCCGATAAGTTCGCCGAGGGTCTCGCCGCCCGGGGTCGCGATGGGCCGTTCGTCGAGAGCCACGCGTCGTCGACGCCGCCGGGACCGGAGGCGGTGGCCCGGCTCGCCGACGCCGTGGAGGCGGCCGAACGCCCGCTCCTGGTCGCGGGGCCGGCGGATCCGGGCGAGCCGGCGCCCGCGGCGGCCGCGACGACGCTCGCCGACGCCGTCGGCGCGCCGATCCTGGCCGACCCCCTCTCGGGGCTCCGCTTCGGTCCCCACGTCTCCGACGCCGTCGTCTGTGGGGGGTACGACGCGTACGTCGACCGGCTCCCCGAGCCCGACCTCGTCGTCCGCGTTGGCGCCTCGCCGACGTCGAAACGCCTCCGGGAGAGCCTCCGGGACGCCGACGCCCGTCAGCTACTGGTCGATCCCGCCGGCGGCTGGCGGGAGGCGACGTTCACCGCGACCGGGCTGCTCGCGGCCGACCCCGGAGCGACCCTGGCCGCCGTCGCCGACTCGGTCGACCGAACGCGAGCGCGGACCGACTGGCTCGATCGGTTCCGGACGGCCGAGGATCGCCACTGGACGGTACTCGAGGAGGCGACGACGCCGGCGGCGCTCGCGGCCGAGCCGTTCGAGGGTGCGATCCTCGCGGCGGCGCTCGCGGCGGCGCCCGACCCCGCGACGGTGTTCGTCTCCAACAGCATGCCGGTGCGGGACGCAGACCGGTTCGGCCGGCCGCGGTCGGCCGCCCTGACCGTCCTCGGCAACCGCGGCGCCAGCGGCATCGACGGCATCACGAGCACGGCGCTGGGCGCGGGCGACGCGACCGACGACCCCCTCGTGCTCGTGACCGGCGATCTGGCGCTCTACCACGACGCGAACGGGCTGCTCGCGCTCGATCGCCTCGGCGTCGACGCCACGATCGTCCTGATCGACAACGACGGCGGCGGCATCTTCCACATGCTGCCGATCGAGGGGTTCGATCCGCCGTTTACCGGCTCGTTCAAGACGCCCCACGGCCTCGCGTTCGAGGCCCTCGAGGGGCTCTACGACCTCGAGTTCAGACGCGTCGACCCCGCGTCGTTCGCCGAGGCCTACCGCGACTCCGTGGCCTCCCCGGGGAGCCAGCTGCTCGCCGTCGAGTTCGACGCCGCGTCGAGCCACCGCCGCCGGGAGGCACTCGGCCGGGCGGTCCGCCGGGAGCTGTCCGCCGGGGACGGTCAGCCATAGAGGCCGGCGAGGAGGTCGCCGACCAGGATCAGGCCGACCGCCGCGACGATGAAGACGACCGTCCAGACGATGACGAGGTACATCGTCCGCCGGGTGAGCTCCCGACCCTCCTCGATGGAGATCGGTTCGACCGCGCTCATGGCCGAGTGATCAACCCAATTACATATAAATCCACCGTCGAGGGCCACGAGCGGGTCGTTTTTCACCCGGGCCCCCGAGTCGACCCGTATGAGCGTTCACGTCGCCGCCGAGGAGCCGATCGGGGAGGCCGTCGTCGCCGCGCTGTCGGACGTCGACGTCGAGGTACGCCGGGGGTCGCCGGCGGACGTAGCGGACGCACGACTCGGGGTCGTCGCCGGCGGCGCCGGCGGGGAGGCCCTGACGACCGCGAACGAGGCCGCACTTGACGGCGGGACGCCCTGGATCGCCGTCGAGGTCGGCGGCGTCGGCGGCCGGCCGCTTCCGGACGTCGAGGCCGCGATCTCGGGGTTCGCGCCGGCCGTCGGCTGCTATGACTGCCTGCGGGCGCGGGTCGACGCGACCACGACGGAGGTCGCCGAGGAGGCCACTGCGCCACGGAGCGCCGCCCGCCTGGCCGGAGCGGTCGCTGGCCGGGAGTGCGTGCGCGTCCTCGGCGGCGAGGGGCCGTCGATCCTCGGTCACGTCCGCGAGTTGCCCCACGCCAGGCGTCGCGTCCTGCCCGTTCCGGGCTGTGGCTGTGGGGACGCTCGTGACCGCACGCTCGGGCGCGACGCCGACTCCCTCGCCCTCGAGGACGCCGTCGCGAGCGCCGAGGCCGCGATCGACGACCGTGTCGGGATCGTCACGGAGATCGGCGAGGTCGAGTCGTTCCCGGCGCCGTACTACCTCGCGCGGACGGCGGACACCGCGGGGTTCAGCGACGCGAGCGCGCCGGAGGCCGCCGCGGGCGTCGCGGTCGACTGGAACGGGGCGCTGATGAAAGCCGTCGGCGAGGCGCTCGAACGCTACTGTGCGGGCGTCTACCGCGATAGCGACTTCGTCCACGCGAGCGCCGCCGAACTCGCCGACGCCGTCGGTCCCGCGGAGCTGGTCCGGCCGGCGGACGCCCCGACGGTCGACCCGGACGAGGAGCGCCGATGGGTCGACGCGGAGAACCTCGCGACCGGCGAACCGGCCCACCTGCCCGCCGCAGCCGTCCACTTTCCCCAGCCGGGCGAGCGGATCGTGCCGGCGATCACGACCGGGCTCGGCCTCGGCTCCTCGACGGTCGACGCCCTGCTGTCGGGGCTGACGGAGGTCGTCGAACGGGACGCGACGATGCTCTCGTGGTACTCGACGTACGAGCCCCTCGGGCTCGCCGTCGAGGACGACGGCTTCGCCGCGCTCGCCCGGCGGGCCCGGAGCGAGGGGCTGTCGGTCACCCCGATGCTCGTCACCGTCGACGTCGACGTCCCCGTCGTCGCCGCCGCGGTCCACCGCCCGCTCGACGCCGACGACCCCGAGTGGCCCGCGTTCGCGCTCGGCTCGGCCGCCGACCTCGACGCGACGGCCGCGGCCCGGGCGGCCACGGAGGAGGCCCTCCAGAACTGGATGGAGCTACGGTCACTGGGCCCGGAGGACGCCGACGAGGCCGGCGGGGCGGTCGACGAGTACGCGAGTTTCCCCGACCGCGCCCGGTCGTACGTCGACGTCGACGGACGGGTCGACGCCGCGACGGTCGGCCCGGATCCGGTCCCGACCGGCCGCGAGGCCCTGACGGCCGTCGTCGACCGGCTCGAGGACGCGGGGTTGACTCCCTACGCCGCCCGGCTGACCACCCGGGACGTGGAGGCCGTCGGCTTCGAGGCCGTTCGCGTCGTCGTCCCCGGTGCCCAGCCGCTTTTCACCGGCGAGGCGTACTTCGGCGAGCGCGCCCGGACCGTCCCCCACGGGCTCGGCTTCGAACCCCGGCTCGACCGGGCCTACCACCCCTTCCCCTGACCGGTCGGCCCGTGACGGATCGGTCGCGTCGTTTCGTCCCTTCCTCCGATCGGTCGAACCGTTCTCTCGGGCGGTTCGGTGGAGCCGCATACTCGAGGCGAAACCCCCCGGTCTCGAGGGGCGAACGAAATAAAGCGGGCTAGTTCAGACGAACGGGACCGTCTCGGGGAGCGGGAGGACGGTCACGACGTACATCCCGAGGAGCGTGACCAGGCCGATCAGGACTGCAAAGAGCACGACGGCGTAGTTGGTGCCCGCGAGCAGCCGACCGAGGTCGCCGCTCATACTGGAGAGCGCCGGGGTCCGGCTCTTCCGGAGGATCGCCAGCTCGAGGCCGAACAGCACGACCGTCGCGGCGGCGGACATCATACAGAACGGGCAGATCTCGCCGATCACGCCCAGCTGGAGGTAGACGAAGTACGCCGAGAACACGACGCCCGTGGCCGTGATTGGGGTCAGGATCTTGACGATGAGCGGGTGGCGCGTGTCGAACCACCAGAGGGCGAGCCCGATGGTGGTCAGATAGTAGAAGCCACCCAGCGTCGCGAGGGGCACGCCGAAGACGTACGCCCACTGGCTCGTGATGACCTCGATGCTCCCCTCGACCGGCGCGTCCGGCGGAATCGCCGGCAGGGCGAACAGGTGGACCGCGGTCAGAACCACGGTCACCAGCCACCCCAGCACCGCCACGAACGTGAACGTCCCGAACAGGGTCGGGACCCGTGGCGAGTACTCCCAGTCGTAGTCGAACCCGAGCGCGGATGCGGTTTCGGTTGCCATCATCAGTTCGTTCGTGGACTGGCTACAAAAGATTGTTGGTTCTTCCCACTACTACACAACAGTGATTCCCGGAGTGGCCGGTGTGGGTCTCCCCGACAGTTTGCGGGATAGAAACCCCACCAGTATCGACGTTCTCTCCCCTCGTCTGGGAGTTCCGATCCGTTCGATCGCGTCCCAATCCCCTGCCCCCTCGATCTCTTTCGGCGGACCATATTGTGAGAGTGGGGCAATACAAGCTCCGAAAACCGTCTTCTACCTCCCGGGAAGTCCGTCCGCGGACAGGGCGGGATCGGCGCCAACGACGGCGAACGGGGCCGCCTCGCGTACTCCATCGGAGTGAGACCGCCTCTCGGCCGCTCCGGTCGGTTCGCCGAGCGTCCCGCGGCTCAGGTGGCACACCCCGGGTTCAGCGAGTAGCTCTGGAGGGCGGATACAACGTCGACGGGCCGACGCGGCCGGTCGATCGAGCACGACGTCGCCCTCGCGGACGTCGTCGATCACGGAACCGACGCCGGCGCGGCGAGCACGGAACCGACGCCGGCGTGACGAGCACGGAACCGACGCCGGCGCGGCGAGCACGGAACGGATAGCGCCGGCGAGACACGTGGTATTTGGCGCCGGCGGGACACGTGGTATTTGGCGCCGGCGAGACACGTGGTGGCTATACGACGCCGGCGTGGTGCCATTTCGCCGGCGTCGCCAGTCGGTCACGATCCCGCTTCGGGACTTACCATGACGGACGGCCGCTGGCCGAGGTGAGCTTCCGACAGGTCACGGCCGCCATCGCAACGTACCGGCCGGACCGAAAAAAGGGGACTGCCGACCAGTGTTGGCACGACCGAAAAGAGCCGTCACTCGACGGGACGGCGCTGCTCGCGTCCGACGCGTGCAGCGTCGATGGGTTCGAACCGTCGCTGGCGGGGGGCCACCTACCACACCGGCCCGATCGCCCCGGAGACGGGCCGGCCACTGCCGGGGCGAACGGACAGGACGTCCGCGACGTCAGTCACAGACGAACTTGTTGTCCCGCCAGTTGACGCCGCTGGAAGGGGTTCCGCGGTGCGTGGCTCCTCGAGATCTCGACATCGGCAGGCTGGTCGCCGAGGGAACGAACCCACGGTACAACCGCGAGTATCGGACGTTCGCCGAGCAGCCCCCGCCCGAGGACTGGACGCTCGTCCCCGGCGTGATCGACGTGAAGACGAACGTCGTCGAACACCCGGAGGTCGTCGCCGACCGGCTCGTGCAGTTCACCGAAAGCATCGGCGACTCCTCCCCGATCGTCGCCGGCTGGGGCCGGGCGGTCACGGCGGAGAACCAGGCGGGGCGAGTGAGCTTCGTCGAGTCGCCCCGTAGCCTGCTGGCTCCCAGGATGACAGGGCGGTTGTACGCACTCGAAGAGACGGGGCAGTTGTACGTCCTCAGAACTCGTCCAGGGTGGTGCTCTCCCGTTCGCTCGTCACTCCCGGTAGATCGATGGCGTCGGTTTCTCCGAGTTCGCGTAGCCGATTCACCAGTACCCCCGTCTCACGTCCCGCACCCCTCGCTCGGGACGCTACGAGGTTCTGGACGGCCTGTTTTAGCTCGTCGAGTCTGTCCGCTAACCCCATCGTGTGAAGCACGGCGCGGTCCAGCTCGTCCAGTTCGGTTTCTTTGGCCGCTACCGACGCGTCTTCGCCGAGCTCGTCTTCGCGATCCATCAGTGCCGTGATCGCGTCCCGTATCGCCTCTTTTTGCTCCTGGGACATCTCCCCCGGGTCGGGTACAGGGAGCATCTCCGTCTCGTAGATCGTCTTCTGTAATCGAGTCATTCCCTCGCCCCCGGCCCGTCGGCCCAACAGCTCGTTGGTGAGAGCCGACAGGCGAGAGTTCAGAATGCCACAGAGGAGTAACTCGTCGATCCCTTCTTTCGGCCGTATCATGTAGAACTGTTGATCGGCTATCGCCCCGGCCTCGTTCCGTACCATACGGTGTTCCCGCCACGTAAATCGCGTATTCAGTATCGGAGCGATCGGGACGTCTCCGAGATCGAACCAGACGTCCTTATCCCGGAAGCTCCGCCGTTCGTCGTACCCCTGATCTTCCCCCCATTCGATGTACTCGACCAGTTCGCCGTGCCCGTTCTCTCGAAGCCACGACTTCACCCGCTGAACGTCCGACCTCCCGAAGCCGGTATCGGATTCGTCCAGAGCCTGCTGTACGAGCCCGTGAACGTCGAAGACGGCCCACTCGTCGGCGTTCTCCTCGTCGAACCGGATCTTCTCGATCTGACCGGTTGCCTTCAGGAGGTTCGTCGTGTACTCCGCGATTCCGAGCTCGCGGAACGCTTCCGTGCGCCGATAGAAGAACGCGTTCGCGCCACTGGTGATCCCACGGGAAACGTCTGCGATCTCGTCGAGTCGAACGACGTTCTCCGCGCCACGGAGCTCGAAATACACCGGCGGTGCCATACGGAACAGGTTCCACTTTCTCTCCTCGGCTAGTGCGTGTTGCCGCTGTGTGACCAACCGATACGACTCGTTCGAGACCATCCTGTCCGGCTCGACCCGCTCCTCGACGATGTCGGCTATCTCGTCGACGCGAAGCTCCTCCCGTAGCTCGAGGAACTTCGCGACGGCTCCGTCCCTTCGCTCCGCGTCGGCCTGTCTCCGTAGGATCAGGACGCTCGAGCCGACGAGTGCGTCGTCGAAGACCTGCCTGTCGAACGTGATGATCGCCCGGATCTCGTAGTTCTCGAGGATGAACCGTTGCATGTCCTCCCCGTACCGTGTATCGAGCCACCGGTCGCTCGTGACGAATCCAAGATCCCCGCCGTCGGCGAGAAACTCCGTTCCGTGGGTGAGAAAGTACACGTAGACGTCCGATCGGCGGGAGATGTACTCCGCGTCGAGCTCTCGACTGCCGAGATGGCTCCGGACGTGGTCCTTGTCGTCGACGTTCTCTTGACGGATGTACGGCGGGTTCGCCACCACCGCATCGAAACCGCCGATCTGTTCTGTCACCCCCTCCGCGTTCTCCCACTGTCGTCCGCTCGCTCCGGCGACGACGCGGCCGAACCGCTGGTTCCGTGCGACGTTGAAAAAGTCGTTGATCTCGACGTCCACCTCGTCCGTGTACGAGGAGAGGTCCTGTATGGCGAGGTTGATGGCTGTCAGGTGAGCGGGAAAGCGATTGATTTCGACGCCGGAGAGCTGACCGAGGATCCTGTCGTGGCTCCCGGTCGGTTCGGGGAGCTGGTCGCGGAGACGGTGATAGGCGCTCACGAGGAATCCCCCACTACCGCAAGCCGGATCGAGCACCGTGTCGCTCGCGTCGGTTACGGTCAGCCGAGTGATCAGGTCGGTGATCGCAGGCGGCGTGTAGTACTCCCCCATCTCCCGGCGGCGCTCGGGTGGGATGACGCCTTCGTATATCCGACCGATGACGTCGCTGTCGAACTGCGTGAGGTCACGTTCGTCCAGTTCGATGACGAACTCCCGGACTTTCCCGTCTACGGGGTCGAGTGGAATTTCGCTGTAGATCGGGTCGTGCTCGTAGATGGCCTCGAAGTCCACCGTTTCGACGAGGTGCTCGAAGTAGTCCTCGAGGTCGGCCTGTACCCGGTGTGGGCTGACCGCCAGTGGCTCCACGTCCTCCTCGTAGGTAGGTGCACTCTCCAGAATCTTGTAGAACAGAATCTTGTTGATCAGGAGGTACGCGGCCTGTTCGGCAAACTCACGCCGAACGTCCGTTCTCTCCGAGACGCTCATCCCCCCGTACTCGATACCCTGTGTGCCAGTCCAGGCCGCGAACGAGTCACTGAACTCCTCGTCGTCGTCCAGGTGGCTGGTCAGCGATCCGTCCAGTCGCGGGGAGACGTACTCGTGAAGCGAGTTCATCCGGTCGATGAACGCGGCATCGAGGGCGTCCCATTTGACGTCACCAGCGCGTAGCCGGGCGATCTCGTCCAGTAGCGTATCGGCGAACGCGTCTACGTCGGAGATGGTGTACGACTTCGTGGACCGTTCGAGCAGCGGAACGCCCTCGGTGAACGCGTCGAAGACGACCAGCCGGTCCCGGTTGTAGGTACAGAAAAACGGCGAACCCAGATCACCGGCGTACCGGAACGCCTGTCGGATCACGGCCGGTGCATAGGGGTCGATGTCCCGACTACCGCCGGTGTCGGGTCGCTTCGCCTCGATTACGAACACCGGGTCGTCGTCCGTGTCGAAGACGACGATGTCGGCCCGGCCATCGAGACCGTCGCTGTACTCGGGACGTGCGGTTCCGTAGCTAATCCGTCCACGGTCGGGTTTTTCGTCTATCGCGTTCTGCAGATGTCGGTAGAGTTCGAAGTGAACGTCGGCCTCACTCATACGAGGATGCCCTCTCCATACCCCCGTCCTGTAACCCTCGTTACATAGGCCTTGTCCTACCTTTCAACAGCGAGAGAGTCCCGCCGTTCACGGCGTTGACGAGAGCGGAGCTCTCGTTCGCACACCAGAACGCGAAGCGTTCTGGGGACGGGCGTGAATCGCGTAAGCTTCGGTGAGAAACCACCAAGTTATTGCTGATCTTGAGTCTCCAACGCCTCAAGTCCTGCTTCTAACACCTCTGCATAGGCTTCCGAGAGATTCAGGTCGTTCGCTTCTGCGTAGTCTTTGATTCGTCCGTGGATTGCCCAGTCAATGTCGATGTTCGGCCTCATCGTTGGACTTATTAGACATTGGGTCCCATTATACTTTGGATGAAGCGTACCAACACGTTCGCCGTGCGACCGCTCTCTGATGATGGAGAGCAACTGCTACGGGACCTGTTGGACGCTTCCGCCGCTCTCTGGAACGAAGTCAACTATCAGCGTCTCATGCGGTACAACAGCGAGGACGGCTTCGAGGACGAAGACGTGTGGGACGCCGATACCGGGCGACTCGAAGGGCGATACAAAGGCGTTCTCGGTGCGTCCACCGCCCAACAGGTGATACGGAAAAACAGCGAAGCGTGGCGCGGGTTCTTCCGACTGAAAGACCAGTACCACGACGAGTCGAACACATCGGTTACTGAGCACCCGGAACCGCCGGGATTCCGTGGTAATGAAGACGATGGACGGCAACTCAAGACCGTCATCCGCAACACGTCGTACACCGTCGAATGGGGCGACCGCTCCCGATTGGAGATACTGGTTGGGTCGGAGCTGAAAGACCGATACGACCACACCGGACGACTCCGGCTGGAGATTGCTGGCGAACCGAACTGGCCCGAGTACGAGAAACAGGGCCGGTTGGACCTGTGGTACGACGAGACTGATTGCACCTTCCGAGCTTCGCAGCCCGTGACTGTTTCTGATGATGCACGGGACACTCCACTGGCCGACGAGAAGGCCGCTTTGGATATTGGTGCAAACAATCTCGTCGCCTGTACCACGACGACCGGCGAGCAATACCTGTACG
>Ga0207421_10002590_pt1 | contig 22309 bp, 22 predicted proteins | sample SodLakKL_010_SED_4_FD_187542 | JGI IMG/M metagenome (GOLD analysis project Ga0207421, IMG submission 187542) | Alkaline sediment microbial communities from Lake Tanatar, Kulunda Steppe, Russia - 8KL_010_SED (SPAdes) (version 2) | ecosystem: Environmental > Aquatic > Non-marine Saline and...
AAATTTATATTTAAAAATATCACCTATCTACTTTTTACTAAATTATTTTTATTTTCGCCATGGTTTTGTTGGCGTTGCAAAAAATATTTTCTACTAACCAAAAACTACATTTATGGATGAAAGTTTGGATTTGCAGATAGATCCCACAACGGGAACGATCATTACCTTTATCATCTACATTGTTTTAATATTAGGAATTGGGGCCTTATCAACTCGTTTTGCATCGAAAGGTATAGCGCATTATTTTATTGGCGGCCGGAAAATGAACCGCTTGGTTGTGGCCATGTCGTCGGTTGTATCAGCTCGTAGTGCATGGCTATTGTTGGGCTTTACGGGCATGGCATACTCAATGGGGCTTTCAGCAATATGGGCTGCCGTAGGTTATATTATCGTTGAATTTTTATTGTTTTTCTATTATGCCGAACGTATCAGACGTTTTACAGAAAAATATGATTGCATTACATTGCCTGACTTTTATAATGCCCGTTTTCAGGATAAAAAAGGTTATCTTAGAGTCATAGTAGTTATTGTTATTGCAATTTTTATGATATCATATGTTTCTGCGCAGATGGTAGCAGGATCAAATGTGTTTTCAGCCTGTTATAATATTCCGGAAAATTCAGCTTTATTTTTAACCGCAGCTATAATTTTGGGATATGTTATTTTGGGGGGTTTTATGGCTGTTAGTTTTATTGATACTGTACAAGGTTTTGTAATTATAGCAGCACTTATTGTTGTACCTGTAACAGGTATAATTAATATTGGAGGTTTTGGTGAGTTTATAAGTCAATTGAGAGCATTCGAGTCCGGTGAGTTTGTTGATCCATTGGCTCTTGGTTTTGGAGCATTAATTGGTTTTCTTGGTATAGGGTTAGGACCACCGGGTAATCCGCATATTATCTCACGTTATATGTCGATAAAAAACCCACGCGCTTTCAAGTCAGTTGCTTTAATGGGTACTTTAGCTAACATAATTATGGCCGGTGGCGCTTTGTTAGCCGGCTTAGTTGGTCGTTTGTATTATCCTGAAATAAATGCACTTCCTGCTGCAGACCAGGAAAATTTGCTTCCTATGTTAGCCTGGGAGCAATTAACTCCCGTTTTATTTGGATTAGTAATTGCCTCAATATTTGCAGCTATAATATCTACAGCAGATTCCCAATTGCTTGTAGGGGCTTCAGCTATAGTCAGGGATGTTTATGAAAAAATGATAATGAAAGGCAAAAAAGTATCACAAACCAAATTGGTATTTTTAAGCAGAACTGTGGTCTTTTTACTTGTTGTGTTGGCTATAATCATGGGATGGCTGGCAGGCGAACTCATATTTTGGCTGGTATTATTTGCCTGGGCGGGATTAGGTGCTTCCTTCGGTCCTGCAACTATACTGGCTCTTTATTGGAAACGAACAACCCGTCAGGGCGTTATTGCGGGAATTATAACAGGAGCTGTTACAGTGATTTTATGGCACCTTTTTTTGAGTGATTTAATGTATGAACTTGTACCTGCATTTGCATTGTCGTTTGTGGTAATTGTTGTAGTGAGCTTATTTACAAAACCACCGGACCAAAAAGATGAAATGCATGAAGCAATGAAAAGTTAATTAAATTTCGAGACAATAACATTAAAAAAAAGGGAATGCAAAAAAATACATTCCCTTTTTTATTTTTCTATTCCATTTTACCAACCTCTTTGACTTCCTCTACCAGATCTTCCTCTTGCTCCGGCTCTTCCACTATCACCTTGACGCATACCCGGATGTCTTTCTCGCCTTACCCTGGTTCTATTGTCAAAATATTCTCTTTGCTCTTCGGTAAGTAATTCTCTTATATCTTGCCTGTGAGCAATGTTGCTCTTGATCTGCCCGCTACGCAATTCGGACTTTTGGTCAATAACCTCTTCTAATTCTTCTGAATCAGGGCTTTCTTGAAGCATAAGTGACCTCTTTTTTGCTCTTAATTCTTCCATTTCAGTCCTGTGCTGAGTTCTTTCTTTTATTTGCTCAGATTGCAAATCATTGATCTTTTCTTCTTGCTCTTCGGTCAAATCAGGTATAATCTGGCAATATGCTCTAGGCCCAACTTCCTGTTGTCGCATTTGACCCCTTGGCTGTGCTGTTGCGTCTATTATAAATAATGCAGAAAGCGCCAAAACCAATAACGTTGCTTTAATCTTCGGTGTTTTCATAATACTCTATTTTTAATTGTTTATAATTTTATTCATCTCTATATTTTATGGTTATTAAACAGATTAACAATGATTTACATCCATGCATGTTTGAACTTCATTAATCCTATTCCGATGGAACCCTCATGTAATATTGTTCCCTTCGGTCACGAGATCGCTTCGCTAAGTTCATTATCTTTTGTGCACATTTTGTTAATGAGGGTTTCGTTTTTCTTGTTAGATGAAATTTTTTAGAAAAGGTTTAAAACACCATAGAAAATGCAACTATGATTTTTTATAGTCACAAGGTATTCAGAGGTTTATAGGGATAAAAATTCAATTGTCACTACAACCATGTAGACAAACATTATTAATAAGTTGGAAATATGTTTAATTAGAGGTGTTAATATAGTCTTCCACTATATAATCTTCCAGTGTATGTTTTTGAAAATGATCTTTAAACTGTTTTGTCATGTTTTTTACCAGGTTACCCATGATACATTTGTCAAAAGGACAAACGGGTTTATCTAAAGGACATTCCGGTGTATCTATTTCACCTTCAATTGCTTCATAAATACTAAGGATAGTAATTTGGGAAGGGGGTTTATTGAGAACAAACCCACCACTCGGGCCTCTGACGGATTTGAGGAAATTATATTTTACAAGTTGCTGAAGAACTTTTGCAAGATGATTGCGTGAAGCCCCAATTTCTTCAGCCAGCTTATTTACATTGATATGTTTTTTTGACTTGGCAATAATTACCATAGAATGCAAGGCAAGGGATGCTGCTTCTGATAATTGTAATATTTTAGCCATATTATGTTATTTGTAATTTTAAATCAAATATCGTAATAAATTTTAAATTTGAGGAAACAATTATTATAAAAATTATATAAGTAAAAGAAAAATGCATATTTTACTTTTATTACCTTTATTTCTAAAATATAAAATGTGCTTCAGTATTCTGCTTCTTCAATTTCATTCCTGGCAAGCATTAATTCTTTATCAGGACTAGTAGTATAGCTGAATATATTACCAATTTTAATTTTTTTGTAAAAATATAAAGCTCCCGGAACATTATCTTCCTTAAAATCGTTGAATAACAGGTTAATCCCAATTTTAAATTGGTTTTTGTCAGTATAATAAATAATTGCCATCCCTTTCATATACGAGCCTTTATAATTTATTTTTATAGCATAAATACCGGGGGGTGGTATCAATTTATCCGGCTCTTCAATAATTAATTCAAACATATTAATGTCATTTACTCCGGGGAGCTTTTCTGTTTGTTTAATAATCCCCGAAATAAAAAACTGATGGCCTAAATAGTTATTAGCTTGCTGAATATTTCCTTTGTGTAATATTTTTCGAATTTTTGTAGAGCTTATTGTTTCGTTTTTGATACCTTTTAATGGTATTTCTTCTACTCTGAAATTCATCTTCTGAGCAAGATCGTGAAGATATGTGTTATCACCTTGCCTTTTGTGGCCAAATTGATAATTATGGCCTATTACAATAATTTTGGTGTTAAGATTACCTAAGAGATACTTAACTATAAAGTCGTGAGAAGTTGTTTTGGAAAAATCTAATGTAAATGGAACTATGATAAGGTTGTTCAGTCCGGCCTTTTTGAGCAGTTCGATCTTTTCACTTTTTGAATTAATAAGTTTAAGGTCATTTTGTTCAGGATATAGAACTTTTCGTGGGTGTGGATAAAAAGTTATTAAGACGGATTCCCCGTTTATCTGTTTTGAAAGATCATTCAGATGTTTAATGATTTCTTTATGGCCAATGTGCACGCCATCAAAACTACCGGTTGTAACAACGGCATTTTTTATTTTTCCTTTGGCTTCATTAAAGCTTTCGAAAACTCTCATTATCAATTAATATTATTGTTTTAGTTGCTTAATTATTTCACTTTACTCTAAAACACTACTCACTTTTTTTCACAAAATATGCCAATTTTTCTAATGAAGTAATAATGTCATATTCTTCAAGATAAACTCCTTCGGGTACTTTTAATGGAGTGGGTGTATAGTTTAATATACCTTTAATTCCGGCATTCAACAGCTTGTCGGCAATAGTTGTGGTAGCCTCCGGGGAAACGGTTAATATCGCCATGTTTATGTTTTCTTTATTTATTATTTCTTCCATTTTGTTTATATGATAACATGGCACACCGGATACTACCCTGTCAGTTTTATTCAGGTCATTATCAAAAGAAGCGACAATTTCAAGCTTTTCCCTTTTACCATGTAGATAATTGGTTATCGCCCGTCCAAGATTTCCCATACCAACAACAGCCATTTTTTCACCTTCGTCACTGTCAATTATTTTACCTATTACGTTAATCAGTTCTGATATAGCGTATCCTTTGCTTTGACTGCCCGAATAACCTATAAGCATCAAGTCGCGCCTAACTTGAACCGAAGTTAAGTTCATGATCTTTGCAAGTTCATGACTATATATATTTTTCTTGCCTTCATCAATCCTGTTGTATAAAATTCTTCTATACTGGCTAAGTCTTTCAACGGTTTTACCGGGTAATTCAAGATTTTTTTTTGATGCCATTTTTTGTTTTTGATAGTTGTTTATTATTTTTTTCCAAAAATGTTTTTTTGATAATTGTTAACTATATTATTACACTTTTGAACTAAATTTTGTGTAAAAAGGTAATTTATTATTAATGCTTTTTTATTTATTTAATAATGCATTAGTTTAACCTGTTCTTTAGTGTTATTATTGTTTTACTTTTCTTTATTATAATCAACATAAAGATGTTTTTTTATATTCTCAAAGTTTAAATTAAAATAATAACTTAGAACATTTTCAGGTTGATTTGTTGTTTCTGTTGAGTCGGCACTTAACATTTTTTCCATTTCTACGCAGATTTTTCGTCTGTTTTTTATATCATCTGTTATAAAGTCAATGTTATGTCCACCACCTCCAACACATCCCCCCGGACATGCCATTATTTCAGCATAATGAATATCTGTCCGGTTATTTTTTATAATATCATTAATAAACTCTGTTGCATTTGCAATGCCACTAACCAAGGCAAATCCAACTTCTTGCCCGGCAATTTTTACTTTTGTCTCTTTTTTGCTTGGATAGCTTTTGGGCAAAGCAAATTTAAAATATTCTTTTTGTCCTTTATTTAACAATTCAAATACTGTTTTTGCAATTTCTTCAGTTTTACCTCCGGAATAACCCATCTTACATGCTATGGAAGAATTTTGTTGTAATTTGTCATTTGTATTTTCAGGTATGATATTATTTAGATTTATTCCATAAATATTAAACAGGTTAATTAACTCCCTAACGGTAATAACCGAATCCACTTCGCCATTTTCTTTATTTCTCATGTCTTTCCGCGCAGCTTCAAACTTTTTTGCTGTACATGGTATAATAGCAACATTATACTCATTAACAGATTTGCTTTTTTTAGTTTTCAAAATATTTCCCATAATTTGTTGAGGTGATTTAACGGGCGAAATATATTGTAGTAACCCTGGTTGGAAGTCTTCCACGAACTTAACCCAGGCCGGACAGCATGATGAAAAAAGTATGCCGGGTTTGTTTTTAGTAAGATTGTCAGCTAAAATTTGAGCTTCAAGACTAACATTAAGGGCACATGCTGATGATAGCATTGTTACTTGGTTAAACCCAATTTTTTTCAATGCTGTTATTACTTTTCCTGTAACATTACTTTGTAGTTTAAGGTTCATCATATTTACCAGGGAAGTAATTACCGTATTAGATATTAATGCCGTAACATTATATTCTTTGCTGCTTATAGCTGACTGCACAAAATCTGTGTGCGGGATGTCTGATAAAGCACCTGTTGGACAAACTGTTATACATTGCCCACAATTTATGCAACTGGAAGTATTAAGCCCTTTATTAAAAGCAGAATTTACCCTGGTTTTTTTCCCCCGTCCTATAAAGTCAATGGCGTTAACATATTGTGTTTCTTCGCATATTCTGACACATCTGCTGCAAAGAATACATTTGGCAGTGTCAACAAGTATGCTTGTACTTGAATAATCTGGCTTAACGATATTTTTTTTGTCAAAAAATTTTCGTTCTTTAATTTCAAATTCTTCAGATAGCAATTGCAGTTCGCATTTTCCTTTTCTTATGCAATAAAGACAATCGTCAGGGTGAGTTGACAACAACAATTCAACTATAGATTTCCTTGCTTTAATTACTTTTGTTGAGTTTGTAATGATTTGCATATCCTCATTTACCGGATATGAGCAGGAAGTTACAAGGTCTTTAAAACCTTTTACTTCCACAACACATAACCTGCAAGCCCCCGTTGGAGTATATCCACTCATATAGCACAAAGTAGGTACCCTGATAGCGTTACGTTTAAGTGCTGACATTATGGTTTCTCCTTGAAAAGCCTCAATAGTGGAATTATTGACGATTATATTAAAACTCATCTGATATTTAGGATTTAGTTTTAGCTTGTAAAAAAATCATTGTTTAATCTATATTGCATACATTAGCCGGACAATTCCTTTCGTAAATATGTGATTCAAATTCACTTTTGAAATGGTGTATGGTATATAAAAATGCATTTGGGGCTGATTTGCCAAGTTCACAAAGAGATGTATCTTTCATAACTTTTGAAAGTTCTATTATTTGTTCAATTCCTTTATATATTTCATTCGGTTTGTATGTGTCTTGATTTTCAAATTTTGTAGTGGCTAACTGAAACATTTCAAATAATTGTTCAGTACCTTCCCGGCAAGGTATACATTTACCACAACTTTCATTTTTAAAGAACCGGCTAAAATAACTTGCAAGAGCAACCATACATGTATTTTGGTCTACAACGACAAATGCCCCACTTCCCAGGGTTGAACCTATTGTTTTAAGTTCCTCAAAATCAACCTTTTTATCCAATACTTCCTTAGTAATATAATTACCTGAATTAATACCAAGAATAATCGCTTTAAAGTCTTGATTGCTTTTTAATCCATTGGAGATATTGTTTAAAATATCACGGAAAGTTGTACCCATAGATACTTCGAAAGTACCATAATTGTTTGTTTTTCCCGAAAGAGTGAACAGTTTTGTTCCCTTACTGGATTTTGTTCCTGTTTTTTTATACCAGTCAGCTCCGTTTTTCATTATCAAGGGAACATTTATAAGTGTTTCCACGTTATTGACCACGGTAGGTTTATTCCACAGTCCTCTTTGAGCAGGGTAAGGAGGTTTGGTATATGGCATTGCCCGTTTACCTTCAATACTGTTATTCAGGGCTGTTTCTTCGCCACAGACAAAGGCGCGAGCTCCTTCTTTAATGACAATATTAATATTTACCCCGCTATCGAAAATGTTATGTCCTATGAGTCCAAAATCATAAGCTTCTTTAAGGGCTTGTTTCAGCCTTTTAATTGATAAATCAAACTCTTTTCTGATAAAAATAAAGGCTTTGGTTGCTTTAGTAGCATAGGCCGCTATAAGAACTGCTTCAATAAGCTTGTGTGGCATACTTTCTATAATGTGCCTGTTCATATAACTTCCGGGATCACTTTCTACTGCATTGCATACGAGATATGTTTGCTCACTGGGTGTAGAAAGTGCAATGGACCATTTTTTTCCTGTAGGAAACTCTCCTCCACCGCGCCCTTGTAATTGACTTTGATAAATAATTGAGCAAACTTGTGAAGGAGTTTTTTGGTTGATAGTGTTTATAAAAGATTTATAACCTCCATTTGCTATATATTCAGTTACAGAAACAGGATCAATTACACCACACATTTTGGTGATGTTCTTTTGTTGATTAGCAAAGAATGGCAAGTCTTCAATATAAGGTATGTTTTTCCATCTCCGATTACTCTTGCTTTTGTATTGACCTATTGCAAATCCATCCGGCAGCTTTTCTTTTAAAACATCATCAAGTAGCGGTTGAACTTTATCATATGTAATATGACCAAAACTTATTCTATTTCTATTGGGCAATTGAATATCAACAAGCGGCTCAACAGAACAAAGTCCTGAGCAACCTCCCTTTATTAACTCTATATCAAGACTATTTGCTTTTAAATATTTTGCTATTTTATCAAAAGTTTTCTCAGCTCCTGCAATCTTCCCACATGTATTCATGCCAACATAAATTAGAGGCTTGTCAACATATCCATGCCTTATATATTCTAACTTCCGTTGAGAATCAGGCGCTAACTTCCTTCTGGAATTTTTGAGCAAAACATTCTCAATAAGGAAATCTCTTATATTTTGGGTTTCTTTTATTGACATAGAGCTATTTAATGTTTTCCTTTAAGTTTATCCAATATTGAACTAATATCCTGGAGACTGACATTAGAGTGAAATTCACCGTTTATTTCAATTAAAGGCGCCAATCCACAAGCACCCAGGCAAGGAACTTCTTCCAGGCTAAATAGCCCTTCTTTATCGGTTTCCCCGGCTTTTATGTTAAGTTGCTTTTCAAGTTCATTCAAAAGTATCCAGGCTCCTGTTACGTGACAACCTGTGCCATTGCACAGCTTTATATGAAATTTTCCCTTGGGGTGAAATTTGAAATTATCATAAAAAGTGGCAACACCATAAACCTTATTGACAGATATGTTTAAGTGTTTACTAACAGCAACAATATGTTCTTCGGAAAGATATCCAAATTCATCCTGAACATGGTGAAGTATTGGAATGGTATCTTCACGTTGTTTATTGGGGTGTTGTTCAAAAATATGTTTTAAATCCGATTCCATTAATTTTAAGTTGATAATTTATTAACAATTCACTATTGCAAAAATAGCATATTTATTATAAAAAATAATTCTTACAATAAATCAATTCTATCATCTTTAGCTTTTTTATACCTTTGTTGTTTATGTTTTTAAAAAGAAACTGGTTTATAGGCTTTTTAAATATGAAATATTACTATTGACCGGTAAAGAATTAAACTTGCTACATAAATTTTAAAATTATGAATCGTCTATCAGTGATGAAACCCTCATTCACAAGATGTTCACAAAAGATAATGAATAACGTAAAACTCAACCCCGTGGGTTTGGCAAAATCCACGGAAATAACCTTCATGACCAACCATGTAGGTTTTGCCAAACACACGGGGTTTACTCGCACAAAACGTTTACAAAAGAAAACGAATAAAACATGAGGGTTCCATCGGAATAGAATTAATGAAGTTCAAACATGCAAGGATGTAAATTACTGTTAATCAATTTAATAACTGTAAAATATATAGATGAAATAAGGTAAATAATGAATAGTGATGAGTTATATATGCGCCGCTGCATAGAGCTGGCATCATCGGGTGTTGGTAAAACGGCACCCAACCCGCTTGTAGGGTCGGTAGTGGTTTATAATGGTATAATAATAGGAGAAGGATATCATATGGAATATGGTAAATCCCATGCCGAGGTAAATGCTATTAATAGCGTAAAAGACCGGAAACTACTACCCTACTCCACCTTGTTTGTGAATCTTGAGCCTTGTTGTCATCATGGGAAAACACCACCATGTACCGACCTGATACAGCAAGTTGGCATAAAAAGAGTTGTTATAGGAAGTGTTGATATGCATCATTTCGTAGCCGGTAAAGGGATATCAAAGCTTCGTAACATTGGTTGTGAAGTAATAACAGGAGTTCTCAAAAAGGAAAGCCGGCAATTGAATAAGAGGTTTTTTACATATCATGAAAAAAAACGGCCTTATATAATTCTTAAATGGGCACAGTCAGTAGACGGTTTTATTGATCCTGAAAGAGCACCCGATGCAAAAAAAGAACCAAACTGGATTACCAGTAAATATTTAAGGATTCTAGTTCACAAATGGCGATCCCGGGAGCAAGCTATAATGGTAGGTAGTAATACAGCTATTATGGATGATCCAAAGCTTAATACAAGATTGTGGCATGGAAAAAATCCTTTAAGGATTATAATAGATCCCAGGCTTGAAGTACCCGGAGATTCCAATGTTTTTGATAACTCCCAAAAAACGCTGATAGTTAATGAAAAAAAGGAAAAAACTCAAGATAATACTACATGGCTGAAAATGGATTGTTCCTCCGGAAGTATGATTGGACAATTAATGGATTATTTGTATAACCAAGAATATCAATCCATTATTATTGAAGGAGGAAGGATCTTATTGCAAAACTTTATTGATAAGGGCTTTTGGGATGAGGCCAGGATCTTTTCGGGAAAACAATTTTTTGCAGGTGGTGTTAAAGCTCCATTGATCGAAGGAAAAACAGAAACAATGGAGGAATTCCATGGAGAAACTTTATATGTAATCAAAAAATATTAATTTTCTGCCTGATAAATATTAGCAAGCTTAGCTAAATGTTTTCTTGTCAATTGAATGCACAATTTTACTCATTTTTTTTGTACCCCAAAATATACATGAATAATTAGATAGAATGTGAATTTAGAATTTTTATAAATTATGGATGATATTTACAAAACAATAAAAGACACATCACAAGGACTTTATAAAGAAAAAGGCAGTAAATTTATTTCTTTTGCTATACCAATCGAAAGTCAACAACAAGCTAAAGAAAATCTGGAGAATATAAAAAAGCAATATCATAGTGCTCGTCATCATTGTTATGCATGGTCTTTAGGGCCAAAACGTAAAGAGTATCGTATTAATGATGATGGGGAACCTTCCGGAACAGCCGGTAAACCTATTTATGGACAAATACTTTCTTTTGAGATCACCAATGTGTTAATTGTTGTAATAAGGTACTTTGGTGGTGTCAAACTTGGTACGGGGGGATTGATAACGGCTTACAAATTAGCAACAGCAGATGCCTTAAACAACAATAAAATAGTAAGTAAAACTATTAAAGAAGTTTACAGGGTACACTTTGATTACGCATTAATAGGTGATGTAATGAGAATATTCAAAGAAAATGAGAATAATGTAGTACAAATTAATAGAAAATTTGAGCTTGATTGTACCATTGATTTTGAGATTAGACAAAATAATGTTAATAAAATTATTCCACTTTTTGATAATTTCAGTAATATAAAAATTGAGTACTTATATACTAAATAATAAATAAAATAATTAATTGTATGTTAATGAGTTATTTCTTTGGTGCTGATTAGAAGAATGTTAAAAATTTTTTGCTTAATCATTGTAATATAATTAGTTTCAAATAAAAATTACCTTATTAAATTAAACCATTTTAAATTACCGATAAAATACTAAAAATTCTTGGTCTTTTCGCTAAATAGTATTAATATTGTGATAGTAAGCAAAAAAAATAAAATATTATATGTTTAAATACTTAAAATACCTTTTAGCTTTAATATTTTATTTAACTGTTTTTGGATGTACTTCGGATTCAGAAGCAACTGCTGTAGATAGCCATGTAATTGTAATCGACAGTGTTGAAGCCCCGGAGAAAGACAGCAAAATTTCACAAAAAATAGCCAAATATAGAGAACCACTGGAAGAAGAGATGGAAAGGGTAATTGTTCATTCTGAGCATGCAATGGAAAAGGTTACTCCGGAAGGTTTGTTAAATAATTTTGTAGCAGATTTAGTTTTTAATATAGGTACAGAAATTTATGAAAAGCCCATTGATTTTTGCTTATTGAATTATGGTGGGCTAAGAACTTCAATACCTGAAGGCCCTGTGACTGTTGGGAGGGTTTATGAACTTATGCCATTTGAAAATGAGATGTTTGTTGTTACTTTAAGTCCTGAAAGAACTTATTACCTATTCAAGTATTTAGCACAGAGCGAAGATGGTATGCCTGTATCGGGTATAAAACTTGGGATTAAAGATGATTATCCTGAGGTTATAAAAATAGATGGAGAACCATTTGACGATACACGCAACTACAAGGTACTCACCTCCGATTACTTGGCACACGGAGGAGATGATATGGATTTTTTTCTTCAACCGATTAATTATGAACTGGTTGGTATGATGATCAGAGATGCTATAATAAAGCATATGGAAAATGTTGATGAGCAGGGAGAGCAGATAACATCCAGTCTTGATGAAAGGATTTTCTATCTTAATTGAACATAATCCATTTTTCAAAAAAGATTATTGTTCAGTTTAGAGTATGTTTGTTTTCTTAATTGTAGATGTTTTTGACTTAAATGCTGTCCTTTGTTATATTTTGAATAAGGGATGGTAATTTTTTTCTAATGCAACATTATATGAATACAGGACGCCGGGAATTTTTCAAAAAACTACTAACAGGAGGTGCTGCTGTGGCATTAAGCACTTCATGGTTTAAACTCTTGGCAGAAGAAGACATTGAGGTGTTGACTATTATGCATACCAATGACACTCATAGCAGGATAGAACCATTCCCGCATAACGATCCTAATTATCACGGTATGGGAGGATATAGCCGTAGAGCAGCATTAATAAGTCATTTTCGACAGCAAGCAGAGCATTTTTTATTGGTAGATGCAGGTGATATTTTCCAGGGCACTCCTTATTTTAATATTTATAAAGGTGAACCGGAACTCAAACTTATGTCTAAAATGGGATACGATGCTGCAACGATGGGTAATCATGAGTTTGACAATGGTCTTGACGGTTTCCTGGAGATAATGGATTATGCTAAATTCCCTTTTATTACCTCTAATTATGATTTTTCCGAAACAATATTAAAAGGAAAAACGAAACCATATAAGGTATTGCAAAAGGGAGTTTTTAAAATTGGTATATATGGGTTGGGAATCAAACTTGATGGGCTTGTTAGCCCGAATTTATATAAAAAAACCCGCTATATAAATCCAATAGAAGTTGCACAAGAAACAGAATCTATACTAAAAAACCGATACAATTGTAATCTGGTTATATGCCTTTCACACCTTGGATACAAGTATGATAATGAGCAGGTCAGTGATGCATTGGTTGCAGCTAATACGATACATACCGATATTATTGTGGGAGGACATACTCATGATGTGCTAGATCCTGTAGCTAAAATTAAAAACAGTACAGGAAAACCTGTATATATCGGTCAGGCCGGATATTCTGGAGTAAAAATAGGACGTATGGAAGTTTATTTTAATAAAGAGAATCAGCAAATTTTAGTCGAAACCAATACAACAAAAATTCAGAAAAATCAAGTAGTATAAAATTTTTTTATTCATTAATTTTTCACAAGATTTGCTTAAGATTTTACTTAGACACTCAATTATCAGTCATTGCTGATATTCAACATACAAGAGCAAAAAATATTATTAATAACAGATCAAATTATAAACGAATGGATAAACCACATGAAAAGATCTGGGCAAATTGCTTAAATGTAATAAAGGATAATATAAGTCCTAATAGTTTTAATACATGGTTTGCTCCTATTAAACCATTAGCGCTAAACAATAATGTATTAAAAATTCAGGTTCCAAGCCAGTTTTTTTATGAGTGGCTTGAGGAGCATTATATTGATCTATTAAAAAAAACAATCAAGAAGGAATTGGGAATCAACGGTCGGTTAGAGTACAGTATCATAATGGATAATTCTTACGACTCGTCCAAATCAAAACCTTATACTATAAACGCTCCTACTCAAAATAATAGAAAAGCAATAAAAAATCCACCTGTAACTATGCCATTGGATGTCAATAAAGAAAAAGGTGAATCAATACCAAATCCATTTATCATTCCGGGTTTAAAAAAGCTAGATATTGATCCGCAATTAATTGGAAGCTACAGCTTTGATAATTTTTTACAAGGTGACTGTAACAGGCTTGCACGAAGTGCAGGACTTGCAGTGGGTCAAAATCCGGGTAAAACATCATTTAATCCCTTATTAATCTACAGCGCAAATGGACTTGGTAAAACACACTTAGCCAATGCTATGGGAATAGAAGTAAAAAATAATTTTCCTGACAAAACCGTACTATATGTATCAAGTGAACAATTTACTAATCAGTTTGTAGATTCAGTAAGAAACAACAATCAAAATGATTTTATTCATTTTTATCACATGATTGATGTGCTTATTGTTGATGATATTCACTGTCTTGCTAAAAAAGAAAAAACTCAGGATGTCTTTTTCCACATTTTTAACCATCTTCATCAAAATGGCAAGCAGATTGTAATTACATCTGATCAGCCGCCGGTAGAGATGCAGGGCATTGAGCCAAGATTGTTGTCGAGGTTCAAGTGGGGGCTTTCCACAGACTTGCAAGTTCCTGATTTGGAGACCAGGATTGCTATATTGGAGCAAAAATTATACAATGAAGGCGTTGAAATGCCCAGGGAAGTAGTTGAATTGATAGCCACAAGTATAAGTAGCAATATCCGTGAGATGGAAGGTGCTTTGGTTTCAATTTTAGCACAGTCTTCAATGAACAAAAAAGAAATAACACCTGAGCTGGCAAGCAAGGTTATAGAAAAATTTGTGAAAAGCTCTCCAAAAGAAATAACTATCGAATATATACAAAAGGTAGTTTGCGATTATTTTGATATACCGCATGATAAAATAAACTCGAAAACAAGGAAAAGAGAAGTTGTACAAGCCAGACAACTTGCAATGTTTTTTTCTAAGAATTATACTAAATCCTCATTGGCAGCTATAGGAAGCAAGTGTGGTAATAAGGATCATGCAACTGTTTTGCATGCTTGTAAAACCATAAAAAACTTAATTGATACTGACAAAAACTTTCGCAAATATGTCGATGAACTTGAAAATATCATAAAAATCAGATTGTGATATTTTTATTGCTTATCATTTCTTTAAACTTTTCTAAAGTATTATAACTTTGGAAAAGTTTTTTTATTTATTAACTTATTTATTTTTATTATAAATTTTCAATTTATGCATAATACAAATTAAAAACATTTTATATGAACATATTGATGGTGTGCCTTGGTAACATTTGTCGTTCGCCACTTGCGCAGGGAATAATGGAAACAAAGATCGATAAATACAAAATAGAGGAGGCATTTGTTGATTCGGCAGGAACAGCCGAGTATCATGTTGGTAAAAGACCTGACCCCCGGTCAGTGGAAATTGCAAAAAAACATGGTATAGATATTACTAACCAGCGTGCAAGGCAATTTACTGCTGATGATTTTGATAAATTTGACAAAATATATGCTATGGATAGCTCCAATTTATCTGATATAACAGCATTAGCTAAGAATAAAGAAGATCTGGAGAAAGTAGATTTGTTACTTAATACTATTTTTCCAGGTGAAAACAAAGCGGTTCCCGATCCATACTACGGAGGGAAAGACGGTTTTGAAAATGTTTATCAAATGATTGATGCTGCATGCGAAAAGATTGCAACTACACTAATATCATCCTAAAATGAAGTATCCCGAAAAAACTGATTTACCGGGTATTAAGCAAATTAAAAAGGCATATAGACAAATCCGGGAACATATACATCAAACACCTTTGATGAGCTCAAAATTTATCAACTCCCTGTCGGGCTCTGACATAGTTTTTAAATGTGAGAATTTTCAAAAAGGCGGGGCATTTAAAATCCGTGGTGCGTTATATAACGTGTTTAGCAACCTGAAAGAACACCAAAAATATGGAATCACTACACATTCTTCAGGAAATCATGCACAAGCAGTAGCCCTTGCCGGTTCAATGGCCGGTATTAAAGTACATGTTGTTATGCCGGAAAATGCTCCTGAAGTTAAAACGGAAGCCGTTAGATCATATGGAGGCATTATTACTTTTTGCAAACCCACATTAAAAGACAGGGAAAAAACGATGGATGAGCTTATAGCTGAATATGGGTATAAACCAATTCATGCTTACAATGATATAAGAACAATTACAGGTCAGGGAACAGTATCACTTGAGATACTTGAGCAACTAAACTATAAACCCGATTATTTGATAACCCCGGTTGGTGGAGGTGGATTATTGAGCGGCACATCTCTTACATGCGGTTATATTTCACCCGGTACTAAAGTTATTGGCTCTGAACCGGCAAATGCCAATGATGCCTATTTATCTTTCAGAAAAAAACAGTTTGTCCCTTCTGTTTCACCAAACACAATAGCAGATGGACTAAAAACATCACTTGGTAGTTTAACTTTTCCTATTATTATTGATAAAGTGGCTGATATAATGATTGTAAGCGAAGATTCGATAATCAATGCTATGAAGCTCATATGGGAGCGAATGAAAATTATTGTGGAACCCTCTGCTGCAGTTGGACTTGCAGTTGTTTTAGATAATCCGGAAGTGTTCAAAGATAAAACTGTCAGTATTGTATTAACCGGCGGAAATGTAGATTTGAAAGGCTTAATAGATAATTTTTTATTAAACAAATAGATGTTTATATATAAAAATTTATTTTATTATTACTGTTTTTCTTCACAATAAAACACATAAGTTTATATTAAAAAAGATACATCCATGTATGGTACTCTATATTTGATTCCATCAACCATCGGCAGTGAAAATGTGATTAATTCATTACCAAAAGCCACTAACGATAAATTAATACAACTTGATGAGTTTATAGTGGAAAATACACGTACAGCAAGAAGATTTTTAAAAAAAGCAGGTTATAGCGGTTCTATTGATACTATAACATTTCATATATTGAATAAACATACTTCCGAATCTACATTGCCTAATTTTTTGGAAAATATAAAGAACGGCAAATCAGTTGGTATTATATCTGAGTCGGGTTGTCCATGTATTGCAGATCCCGGAGCAAAAATAGTTGAAATTGCACATAAATCAGGAATTAAAGTAAAACCATTAACCGGTCCTTCGTCAATATTTCTGGCTTTAATGGCATCGGGATTTAATGGACAAAACTTTGCTTTTCACGGTTACTTGCCGATAGATAAGAAAAAACAGCAAAACAGCCTTAAAGCTCTCGAAAAACAAGCTATAAATAACAAGCAAACTCAGATTTTCATGGAAGCCCCATTTAGGAATAATAAGCTTATAAATAATATATTAACTTCTTTATCATCATCAACCAAGCTTTGTATAGCCAGTGAGATTGCAACCAATGAAGAATTTATTCAAACAAAAAGTATTGAAGAATGGAAAAAAGAAACTCCTGATCTTAATAAAAAAAATACAGTTTTTCTAATCTATTATTGATATAGGATTTTATTTGTATTAAAGCATCAACCTTTCACCCTTTTTTTATTTTTAAATGAATACCAAAGTATTAAAATACCTGCAATTATAGCTGGTATACTTAAGATTTGTCCCATATTCAACATCATATCTTTTTCAAAAGGTGATTGAATCTCTTTTACAAATTCAATTAAAAATCTCATGGTAAACATACCAATAGCAAAGACTCCGGCAAGGAATCCAACCGGTAGTTTTTTACCTTTTTTAATATATAAGCCCAATAATGCTGTAAATAAAATAAGGTAACCAAGCCCTTCGTAAATCTGAGTTGGATGCTTGGCTACTTCTTCTCCGCGTAGTACAAAAATAAAACCCCAAGGTAAAGAGGTTTCGTGTCCGTATATTTCAGAATTCATAAGATTTCCCATTCTGATAAAAAAGGCAGCCAGGGTAACAGGGATTACCACCCTATCAAGCACCCAAAGATAAGATTTGCTGGAAACATTTTTTCTGAAATAATACAAAGCAAGCAATATACCAATTGCACCACCGTGGCTGGCAAGCCCACCTTTCCAGATCATTAATATTTCTGCCGGATTACTTATATAGTAATTAAAATCATAAAAAAAGCAATGACCTAACCTGGCTCCAACAATACTTCCTATTGCCATATATATAAAAAGTTTATCAACTTCCTGGGTGGCAACACCATCTCTTTTATACATGCGACTTATGATCTCGTAACCCAAATAAAATGATAATGCCCAGAAAAGTCCATACCATCTAATTGACAAAGGCCCGACACTAAATATCTCAGGGCTAGGCTCCCAAACAATTTGCAATAACTCCATATTTATAAAATATTTTAATTTTTTATGTTAATTAATTCAATATCAAAAATTAAATGTGATAAACCAGCTATATTTTCATCTATTTTGGTGGTGTTTATTAACTCAGAAGGTACAATAAGATGAAATTTACTTCCTTTTTTCATTAACCTAATAGCTTCTTCCCAAGCAGGGATTACTTGTTGGCTACCAACAACAAACTTAAAAGGCTGATCTCTTTTTACTGAAGAGTCAAAAATTTCTCTATCAGGGTAGTAGCCTGTATAATGCACTACAACAACATCTCCAGGCTTGGGTTTATTACCACTTCCTTCTTCAACAACTATATATTCTAAACCTGATATCGTTTTAAGAGTATCTTTTCCCTCAGTATTAAAAGGTTGTGGTTGTATAGGTTTTTGCGTTTCAAGGATTTCTATGTCAAACATAATATTTGTTTTGGGTGGTATCGGATTACGGCCTGTTTCTCCATATGCTAATTCGTATGGAATCCATAGTGTAGCCTTATCTCCTTCTTTCAGTTCCTTAAGTCCAATATCCAGTCCTTTTATTACCATACCCTCTCCTACTAAAAATTCAATTGGTTTATCATTCTCATCAGACCTGTCAAACACTTGACCATTTTCAAAATATCCTTTATAATGAACTTTTACTAAAGATCCCTCTTGAATATTTTCTCGGTTTCCATGTTCATTAATAACATATTTAACACCTTCCGGGGTAGAATTAAACACTTCCGGATCAGGTTCAAAAGGTTCTTCCGGTTTTTGTATGTTGAGTAACTCAATTTCAAATACCACGGTTGTATTTGGAGCTACTTCATCTAAACCTTTTTCACCATAAGCTAATTCCGGAGGAATGACAAACTCTGCTTTTCCACCTTGTGACATTAGTTTCAATCCCTCTTCCCAGCCTTCTATTACATGGCCTTCGCCTATACGAAAAGTTAGTGGCTCATCACGTTTGTATGTATTATCAAATTCATCCCCATCTTTAATTTTTGCAATGTAATGTATTGTCAATTTATCACCTTTTTGAGGAATAGTACCATCACCAGTTTCCAAAATCCGGTATTTTAACCCTGAGGAAGACTCTTTATATGTTTTAACAGTGACTTCTCTTATTAATGAACACCCTCCAACAACAAATAAAAAGAAAATAAATATTAACCCAAAATAATTTTTCCTCATTGTACAAAACATTATTAATTAAAAAAAGACGGCAGAATAAAACAACTTATTTTATATCCATAACTTCTACATCAAAAACCAATGTGGAAAAAGGAGGAATTATTCCTTGCACACCCTGAGCACCATATGCAAGATCTGAAGGAATAATAAGCTGAGCCTTTCCACCAACATTCATTAAAAATAGTCCTTCCTCCCAGCCTTGTATTACTTGCCCTTCTCCTATAACAAATTCTATAGGTCCTCCGGCTTTGTAAGAAGAGTCAAAAACAGTGCCGTCAAGCAGTCTGCCCTCATAATGTACTTCGAGCGTGTCTCCTGCTTCAACCGGTTTTCCATCACCCTTTTCCTTTTCAATATATACTAAACCACTTTCCAAAGGTTTTGTTTCTATATCTTCTTGTTCTGTATATTCTTCTAATTTTTCTTTTTCCTCTTGAGCAAGTTCTTCACTTCGTTCTGATATATCTTCTGAAATCCTTTGTTGTTCATGTCTGTATTCATCCTGATCCATAAAATCAACTAATACAACGTTAAAATACAAATCGCTACCGGGTTCTATTAACTCGGGGGTTGGTTGTCCTACAGTATATTCGAAAAATGATTCTGCATCTATGATAAAAGAAGCGCTATCCCCTTTTGACATCATAGCCAAACCTTCATTAATGTCACCTTCATACCTCGATTCTGTAAGTGGAATATCAACAGGCAAATCACTCCTGTCACGATTATTAAAAATAACAGAATCCGTAGTAGCATATTGTAAATGAAGTTTTAATATATCACCTTTTTCAGGTTTCTCGCCATCCATATCAGTATGAATATTGTAATATAATCCAGAGTCGGTTTTTTCATATCCGGCATGTTCTTGTTCACAAGAAAACAACAGCCCGATTATAATTAGTAATGGAGTAATTTTAAATAGGTTTTTCATTTGCATATTTTTATAGTTATTAAATTGATTAACAATGATTTACATCCTTGTATGTTTGAACTTCATTAATTCTATTCCAATGGAACCCTCATGTAATATTGTTCCCTTTGGTCACGAGATCGGTTGCTCGCAAAGCTCGCGAGATCGCTTCGCTAAGTTCGCTAAGTTCATTATCTTTTGTGAACATTTTGTGAATGAGGGTTTCATTTTAATTTGTTTTTTAAGTTTTTAGTTATTTTAAAGCAGTTAATTCTACATCATAAACAATACCGGCTTTTTTAGGGATTTTTTCGCCATCTCCAGGTACTCCATGAGCAAGATGTGCCGGCATTATAAATATGGCTTTATCTCCTTCCCGTAATAATAGAATACCTTCTTCCAATCCGCTTTCTACTCCACCACGTCCAATTTCGAATTCCTTAAGACCATCTTCTTCAGAATCATATACAACATCGCCTGTTAATAAACGAACTCTGTATTCTAGTACGGCAGTCATACCGGTTTTTGCTTTAGGACCATCGCCCCGTTCTTTTATTGAATAGCGTAAACCTGAACCTGTCTCTTTTACATCCAAGTTGTGACGTTCTACAAAATCATCTATTTCTTGATCTTCAATTGATAACAATATTTTGTTACTTTCTTCCAGTATTTTGTTAATGTCCTCTCTTTTTGAACCCGGCTCATCACTTTTCTTATCAGCTTCCTGGCATGATCCTAAAACCATAATGATACAAAATATGACCAAATATTTTAAGTATATACTAATCATGGCTTTAATTTTTCAGTAATTGTAAGATTATTTTTACTAAATTCGGCTAATACGGATTTGAAATATTCAATGGTTTTTGAAATAGTATCATAATAATTTCCACCTGCGGCTTTAACATGCCCCCCACCATTAAAATATTTCCTTGCAAAATAATTTACATCAATATTTCCGAGTGATCTAAATGATATTTTGACAGAGTCTTTTTTTTCAATAAATAACGCAGCGAGATCAATGTTCCGTATACTTAATGCGTAATTTACTATTCCCTCTGTATCTCCTTCCTGGTGGTTGAATCTCTCCAGATCTTTTTCAGTAAGGCAAATATAAGCTGTATTGTATTCATTAATTACGGTCAATCTTTCACTAAGGCAATAGCCTAAAAGCTTAATACGGTTTACTGAGTATGTATTGTATACAAGCCGATTTACATTTTCAGGATTTATCCCTTTTTTTACAAGTTCGGCACTTATCATAAAAGTTTCAGGGTTGTTACATCCATAGCTAAAAGAACCGGTATCTGTGATTATACCGGCATATAAACATGCAGCAATATTTTTATTTATATTATTTTTATCAATGGATTGTAAAAATTTGAAAATAATTTCAGCGGTTGATGAAGCATCAACATATGAAAAAGTATAGTTAAAACCATCCACTGGCTGTGGATGATGATCTATAAGAATAGTTTTTCCTTTTGATTTTTTAAGCAGTTTTTCAAGTATGTCCGTCCTTTGTGGATCATTAAAATCAAGGCAAAATATAATATCGGCTTCAATAATATTTTTTGAGGCAATTTCGTAATTTTTAGATGCTATGATAATATGGTCATTACCAGGCATCCACTTAAGAAATGATGCATAGTCGTTTGGCGTAATTACAGAAGTATTCAAATAGCCTGATTGTAATAAAAAATTAAATAATCCTAATGAGGATCCAATTGCATCACCATCAGGATTTACATGCGTAATTATTGCAATTTTTTGAGATTTATCTGAGAGGATATTTGCTACTTTGTTAACTTTATTTATATCCAAAATTATCCTTTTTAAATGTTATCCACAAAAGTAAAAAAATATGTTCAGTTTGATTTTTAAATTTATAAAAAAAAGATTTAAATTTATATGTTAAAAGGAACTAAGGATCAAAATTATTGTCCAATCTTACCAATTAATAATTTTATGGAAAACACAAATTCACCAAAATCAAGTAAGTTGTCAAATATCATGGGTAATAATGAGCCGGCAAAAGAAATCAAAAAAGGCAATTATACATTTACTATGATAAAACCTTTTGCCGTTAGAAATGGTTTCGTAGGTCATATTTTATCACTTATAAATGAAAACGGTTTTAGAATAGTGGCC
>Ga0207421_10002591_pt1 | contig 22299 bp, 19 predicted proteins | sample SodLakKL_010_SED_4_FD_187542 | JGI IMG/M metagenome (GOLD analysis project Ga0207421, IMG submission 187542) | Alkaline sediment microbial communities from Lake Tanatar, Kulunda Steppe, Russia - 8KL_010_SED (SPAdes) (version 2) | ecosystem: Environmental > Aquatic > Non-marine Saline and...
GGGGTATATAAAGGGTTGACCCGGGCTAAAATCTCAATTCCCTGGTAATCAACGGTTTTTAATGCTTCCACCAGCAAATCCCTGGCACTGTCCTTCTCCCGAAGGGCAATGGCATCCTCCAAATCAAAAATGATGCAATCCGGTTGAAAGACTGTTGCATTCACCATCATATTCGGATTGTTTGCCGGAACAAAAAGCATGGTTCGTCTTAGCGGCTTCATCCGATCTCCCTCCCCATCGCCCGCTTCACAGCGGTTTTCACTCTGGCACGAACGGCAAAATCCAATGCACCCTTGTCGACGATTTTTATATGCCCTTTTGTCACATTCATTTCCTCCAGTGTCTCATTGACCACCTTAAGTATCTGCTTTCCGAATTTCTCTTTGACGATGCTTTCCAGTTCTATGTCCAGATCCTCCCGGACCATCAGATTGACCGTCACCATCAGATCATTGGATTCCAGGCTTCCCGCCTGTCCGATTCCTTTGTTTTCCATGGACGTTCCTCCTTCATCACGTACTCGTTACGCATTTGTTGCATACTCGTTAAAAGAGAGCCAGACCTCATTCTTCTGACTCTCTCTTATTGTCTCACTTCCGACGTTTCGGTTCAATAGCGATATCCTTCAGATTGATTGGAGCATTCAAATTCCTCTTATGCAAAAATACTGAAGAAGATACTTGCAATGACCAGGATCATTCCTCCGCCAAGACGGGATGCAATCTGACCATAAGAGATAAGATCCATTCTCTTAGCAGCTCCAAGCACCGCCAGGTCACCGGAACCTCCACGGTTGGCCATACAAAGACCAGCAGTTACAGCTGAATCGATGGGGAAAAATCCGACCAGATATCCGATAATCGCACTTCCTGCGATCGCTCCTGTAACAATAACTGTTGCAATAAAAACATTTCCTAAAGTAATGGCTGCGAAAAGCTCACCAAGATCGGTATAAGCAATTCCCACTCCTGCCATAATGACCCAGATAAACTGACCGGAGAAAAAACTTTGAAGCTTCTTTGCTCCACCCTTCAGCTCATCAGGAATAATTCCGATTGCGTTAAAGATGGCAACGAAGATCACCATATAAGCATACTGATGAATCACCACTCCTCCGATGGAAGGGAGGATATATCCGGAGAACAGTCGTCCAAGGGCATAAAACATGGCTGCCAGCACAAGTCCCGCTGCGATTTCCCGATGGGTAATCTTCACTTCCTTCTTATCCTTTGCATCAATGAAGGCTTTTTCATTTCGAATCAGATCAGAACCATCTCCGGTAAGACCCTTCCTCGCTTCACCCAGCTTATTCAGAAGGGCTCCTGCAAAAATGGCGACGATGTTGGCGATGGTTAAAATTGCAATGGCAAAGGAGTAGTATCCTTCCTGGGATTGTCCGGTGACCTCATGCCAGATTTCACTGAGGGGAATGGCTCCTCCGCCGTTTCCTCCACCCATTATAGGAAGAACATACAGCATAACCACTTCGGTAAAGGGAATTCCCATAAAAAATCCTGCTATACTTCCCAGCAGTCCCGCACCTAGAACGCCACCAAGAACTGCGGGGATATACCCTGCGAAGGATCTGATCAATAATTTACGATTCACTGACAGGATGGACCCTGTAATAAGTACGGTGATAAATAATGTTAAAAATCCGGTTCCCGCCATAAAGTTGGAAGTGGACTCAATATATCTTTCGGGCAGAATTCCCTGGTAGACAAGATATGCCGCACCGAGGAATGCCAGTATTGCTCCCCCTCCGATGTACTCCTTCCAGATCGGGATTCTATCGCCGATCTCTCCAAAGGTGATCCCGAGAAAATATAAAACTGCAAATCCTCCTGCCAGATCCGTAGAAATGGTTTCCGTTGCCAATCCCGCCACCATAATTACCGCAAAGATTGCATAAATATATAAGGGCATGCCGAACATCTTGAGTGTAATTCCTGTCGCTTTCTTTTTTTCTTTACTCTCTACTTTTACATTGGCTTCAACACTTGTTTCACTCATCCTTTGCACCTCTCTTTTTAATATTTCCCTGAAATCCTTATTTCTTCAATCCCTCTCTTTTCCCTTTTCCATTGCTTCTGCCTCCGCCCTCATCAACCACCTCTTTCAATGATAGTTTGAAACATAGTATGTATTTACTCAATTTTCGGTATTGTATACCGGTATACATTATTCGGTAAAAAAAAAGCTTTCCCGATTACTTTGAAACCGAATCCAGAAAAGCTCTCTTTGCATTGGCTGCATGGTTTCTTGCCAAAGTCTCAACACCCTCTGAATCTCCTTTTTCCAAGGCTGTTACAATCTCCACATGCTCTCGATAAGCCTCTTCCCGACGTTCCATCGGCATGAGTGTGATGTGTCTGAGACTGCCCAGATACTCATGGATGTGATTGATCATGGAAATCAGACGTTTATTATTGCAATTGTTCAAGAGTAATTGATTATAATCGTGATGAAGATTCAAATAATGCTCAAAATCCTCCCCATCAATAGAGTCTCTCATTCTGATGAGGATCTTTTTGAGTTCCCGAATCTCTCCGTCACTGATCTTCTCACAGGTTTTTCGTGCCATGAGCCCTTCCAGAACCTCCCTGAGATCATAGATTTCAATGGCATCTTCAATCGAAACACCTTGTACCACAGCACCCCGTCTGGGATAGTTCTTTACCAGTCCCTCGCTCTCCAGTTGGCGCAGAGCTTCTCTGACAGGGGTTCTGCTGACTCCCAGATTTTCTGCAATGGTGCTTTCCACAAGGCGTTCTTCTTTTTTTAATGCTCCTTCATAGATCGCCTGCTTTATTTTTTCAAAGACAATCTCCCGCATTGGTCGGGGATCGCTTAAATCAACTTTTTTAAGATTCATCATTTTTTCTCCACCTTTTTTGGTATCCTGGTATACAATTTCGAATTTGCTCTTATTGTATCACACTTGTTTAAGTTTTCAAACAATTTTTTTGAACTTTTTGTGAAAATCCTGTCACGATTTAGTGGCGACCTTCTCTTTTTCTCATCTTTTCAATGATTTCCCCGCCTCTTTCAGTCAGCAGAAATTCATATGTGCTATCGGGAACAAGATGCCTAACCTCCTCAACTCCCCCTTCAACGAGACCCTTTCGTACAGAGGATGCACTGATTGCAACATCATTCCACTCCTTTCGTGAAATGACCCTGACTTCAATCCCCGCTTTCGGCAGCTCCTCAGCCATACTTCTGTTATAGAGATTCGTTACCTCACAGTAGGGCTCCTCCCCCACATAACGGCGCCGGATCCCCAAGGCAGGTGCCAGATACTTTCGAAAAATCTCCACATCCAACAGGGTCTGACTGCGCAGGAGATTCTCCTCCCCTTTAATAAAATAGGAGGGAAAGGTGGCACTGGAAATCACGTAATCTTTGCCCTTATGCACCTTCACATTGGAAAGATGGGCCACTCCTTTTTTCACAAGTTCATACCTCACTTCCGAAGGAAAGCTGGATCGATCCTCCCACAAAAGGAAAATATGCAGAACATCGCATTCCTTCGCTGCAGTTTCAATCAGATACTGATGGCCCAGGGTAAAGGGGTTGCAGTTCATCACAACGGACCCGATGATGCTCCCTTCCTCCTTCTTTTTCTCAAGCTCCCGGACATAGCCATGAATCCCGTCCTTCATGTTTTCCATCAAGCATACATGATCCTTGATTTCCGCAATTGTGTAGAACCCCACATCTTCAAAGAGGGCTTTGTACTCCGGCTTTGTATAGATAAACAGATGGGTCTCTCCACGGTAGAATGCTTCATTGACAAGCTCGGTGACGATCCTGTTAGTAATCCCCTCTCCTTGATGGTCCTTTCTGACTGAAAGGGATTTCAGCACTTTTCCGCTGAGGGATCCTGTGCCGATCAGTTCTTTTTTTCGAAACACTCCGATGGTATATTCCGCATCCTTCTCCAGCTCAAGTTCCTCTTCCGATAAAAACCGTCGTATCCGCTCCAGGTCCTTTTCCGTATTCATTTCCCGAACTGTGGTCTCAAACTGTTCATACATCTCTTTTCCTCCTTCACACCCTTCTGTGGCTCCTGTACTTTCTTCATTTTTTCATTGTCATCATTATAACAGTTTTTTGATCCCAACAGAAATTCTCATAAGAAAAACCCCTCAGAAATCCTTCCAAAGGGTCTTTATCGTCCTGCCCGCTCATCACCGTTCTTATTGATGACTCACCATGTTCACGGCTCTCTCAAACACCTCTCCGTTGTCATAGGTAAACGTAAAAAGCATTTCGTCATACTCTTTCTCATCCACAGGGATGTTCTTATGATAATGGTGATGACCGGGCTCCTCCCTAGGTTCCAGCTCCAATTTCTTCACCTGCTGTCCTTCCTTCATCAAAAAAGCCTCCACCCTCTCCAGTTGATATTTCGGTGCCGGTTGATAGCGGTCCATATCGATGTTGATGTTGTATTCCGGATCATTTCCTCCCCGGTAATGGACATTGATGTAAAGGGGATGATACAGCTCATATTTCATTCCGCTGAAATGCATAAGCTCTTCTCCCGTGGTTCTCCGCTCATCGTTATACTCCGTCGAAACATAGTGACGGAGATAATCATGCTGCCGTTCCTCCTGCGTCACCCATTCTTCCACTTCATTCATGCGATCCCCCGGTGCACTGCCGGAGTACTGAACCCGGATCTCCGGCTCAACGGTCATCTCCAGCTCAAGCACTGTCCTGAAGAGACCTGTCGACACTTCCTCCATCTCAACCCGCTGAAAATCTTCTTCTCCAGGAAGAAGGTAGTGAAAGTACACCGCCTCTCCTGCACGATAGTCACGAATTCTCCACTCAGCTGTGATCTCCTGCAGGTTCTCCCCTTTACTGTCAAAATCCATGTTCCCTCTGCTCCACCATCGCTGCTCCTCCTGCATTTGGCTGACCTGCTGCTGAATTCGGCTTACATCATGGGATATTTCGCTGCGTATATTATGCAGGCGGTTTTCAATCCGCTGCAAGTCTCCGGACTGTAAGCTTCGGCTGTAGTAGGTGAAAATGAGTAATGCAATAATGATTCCTATGTAGATTTTTTCCCGTTTCTGATCCATGGTGTCTTCATCTCCTTTTTTTCTTCTCTCTTTCTCTGTGCCCATTCTCTCCCTTTTCCATCGTACCCTGTTTCAGTCCTCCCTTTTCCATCTCCTCCGAGTTCCATTTTTTCACTTTATCATGATTTTCCGGATTTTCAAAGGCTTTTCATGTTTTTTGGCACTGCAACTCTTTAGACGGCTGTCCTTTCAGAACCGTTCCCTGAATTCCTGAAATCTTAACAAAAACTTTGCAGAAATCTTACGTTAGATTGTTGACAAAGCCAAAAAACCATACTATCATAAGAATATACTTATAATTAATTTCACTCATATAAGGTGGTGAATCAATGGACAGTCAATTTAAAGTATTGGGCGACCAAAACCGGCTTAGGATTCTGCATCTTCTCATGCACCGGGATCTCTGTGTCTGTGAGATTGAAGAACTTCTGGGAACCACCCAGTCCAATGCATCAAGACATTTAGGAAAACTGAGACAGGAGGGAATCATCTCCGGAAGGAAAAAAGCTCAGTGGGTGCATTATGAGATCAGTCCCGAATTTATGAAATCCCATCCCCTTCTCTACCGGTACCTGAAGGAACGGATGGAAAAGGAGGACCCCTATCTGAAGGATCTTACTGCATTGGAGCGCTTTATCGAAAAACAGGAAAGCTGCAACACCCTGGTCAGATAGCCCTCGAGAAGAGACTGACGGGAAATCAATCATACTTAATCATTGGAGGCGATAAATTTGAATCAGAAAAAGAAAGAATCAGCACGAAGTGAAATGGACTTTTTCAGTCGAAACCTTACCCTTTGGGTGGCCCTTTGTATTATCATCGGAGTGGCCATCGGTCAGTTTTTACCTGTAATTCCCGATACCCTGCAATTGTTTACCGTCGAAGAAATTTCAATCCCTATTGCGGTTTTGATCTGGTTAATGATCTACCCTATGATGCTGAAAATCGATTTTAAAAGCATCGTTGCTGCAACAAAAAAACCCAAGGGTCTTATTGTCACATGCACAGTCAACTGGTTAATCAAGCCCTTTACCATGTATCTGATTGCAGCGTTTTTCTTCCGGTTTGTGTTTCAAAACTTTCTTTCTCCCGAACTTGCCAATCAGTATTTAGCGGGAGCGGTCCTTCTCGGCGCGGCCCCTTGTACCGCCATGGTCTTCGTCTGGAGTCACCTGACAAAGGGGGACCCGGCCTACACATTGGTACAGGTTGCGGTGAATAACATCATTCTCCTATTTGCCTTTACGCCGATTGTGGCCTTTTTACTTGGAGTTTCCGATGTTCCCATCGCCTACGGCACTTTATTTCTTTCCGTTGCTCTTTTTATCGTTATCCCTCTTGTAGGCGGATTTATTTCGAGAGAGCAGATCATCAAACGAAAGGGTCTTGACTACTTTGAGAATGTATTTTTAAAGAAATTTGATAACATTACCATGATCGGTCTTCTTCTGACCCTCATCCTGATCTTCACCTTCCAGGGAGAAGCTCTTGTGAATAATCCGCTGCATATTGCATTAATTGCAGTTCCACTGATTATTCAAACCTTCTTCATCTTCACCATCGCCTATGGATGGGCGAAGGCCTGGAGACTGACCCACAACGTGGCATCTCCCGGAGCCATGATCGGTGCAAGCAATTTCTTTGAACTGGCTCTTGCAGTATCCATTGCACTATTCGGGCCTCAGCATCCCGCAACCCTTGCAACGGTGGTGGGAGTGCTGGTGGAAGTTCCTCTGATGCTGACACTGGTTCGCATTGCCAATAAAACCAGGCACTGGTTCCCGAAAAAGGAAGGAGAGAAAGCGGGAGTTCCCTCATCATAAAGGAGGGAAAAGGACGAAAACGGTAGAACGAATAGAGGAGGTAAAATATGCTATTTGAAAAAGTCTTATTGGCCACAGATTATTCCCGACCCTCAGAACAGCTTTTTCATTGTCTGCCGGAGCTTAATAACTTCGGACTGAAGGAAGTCATTCTTGCCCATGTTGCTGATACCCACTCTGCCGGCGGGAATGTGGTGGAGTTCCAAAAGCACAACGAAAAGAGGCTTGAACCCTATAAAAAGAAACTTGAAGAGATGGGGCTGAAGGTCACAGTGAAGGTTCCCATCGGATTTATTTCCGAAGAAATCAACAACTTGGCCGAGGAGGAAAAAGCCTCATTAATTCTTGTTGGTTCCCACGGAAAAGGCATTATCAAACAGCGGTTCCTGGGAAGCACCACCACCAATATCCTGAGAAAGACCACAACCCCTGTCCTGGTGGAAAAGTTCAAAAACCTTGGGACCGACGAATGCGAAGCCTTCTGCAAACAGAAATTTCTCAGAATGTTGATCCCAACCGATTTCTCCACCCATTCCATGAGGATGATTGAAGAAATCAAAAAGGCTGAGAACATCAAGGATCTGGTGCTTCTCTCAGTACTGGAGCAATCAGAAAGTCATGAGGATGTACAAGAGCATAAATCCATTCTTGAAACAAAGCTCAAGGCTCTGCAAAGTGAGCTTCAAGAACTGGGCTTTACAGTCGCCATCAAGATTCGTGAAGGAACTGCTTCAGAGAATATCCTTGAAATTGCAAGCTATGAAGATGCCACTGTCATTGCAATGCCGAAAAAAGGTGCCGGAAGCATAAAGGAACTGCTGATCGGCAGCACAACGGATGCAGTGGTTCGAAAATCCGAGATCCCGGTTCTTATCTTTCCTGCTGAACAGAAAAAATAAATCGTCTCTAAAACAAAAATCTCCCTTGGACCTTCATCAGTCCAGGGGAGATTTTTAAAACAGATCTATTCATTCAACACCCCTTCAATAAACACCTTCACGATGTCGGGATCAAACTGGGCTCCGGCACACCATTCCAGCTCCCTGATGGCATCCTCCTTCACCTTCGATTGCTGATAGGAACGGTTGGCAGTCATGGCTTCATAGGCATCCACCACGGCAAGGATTCTTGAATAGAGAGGAATTTCCGACCCCTTCAGCCCTTCAGGGTATCCTTTTCCGTCGAAGCGCTCGTGATGATGGAGAACCGTCTCCGCCAAATGGCTGTATTCCTCCACCCCTTTCAGGATATTGTATCCCGTTACGGAATGGATTTTTACCTTCTCCCATTCCTCTCTGGTCAACTTCTTTCCTTTATTGAGGATCTCGGGAGATACATTGATTTTCCCAATGTCGTGGAGCTCACCCAGAATTTTTATCTCCTTTACCTCTTCCTCACTGAATCCCATAACTCTTCCCATTGCCTCGCAATACTGAGAGACCCGCTCGGTATGAATCTGCTCCCGGTCATATTTCTGATTGATGTGTTTCAGAACCGTTGCAATGGTTTGGCTTCGCATCTGTTTTCCATGCTTTAATTTATCCTTGTACATCCGGTTGTCCGCTTCTTTTTGAATGTCCAGAATCTCCTCTTTCATATCGGTTTTTACTGCGTAGCCCAGTGCCAGGGAGACGATGACGGAATCCAGGACAAACTTTGCGGTTTCCTTACGGATCCGTTCAACAACCGCTTCAGCTGCATCCTCATTGGTCTGGGGGAGAAGTATCACAAACTCGTCCCCACCGGTCCGGGCAATGATATCATCCTCACGGCATTCGTTTTTCAAAAGCTTAGCGACGGTTTTCAAGAGCTGATCCCCTGCATCATGACCATAGGCATCATTGGTGAGCTTCAGACCGTTCACATCGCAGACAACCACGGTAAAAGGAAGGTTTCTCCGTGTATCCAGCCGGGAAATTGCATCCTCCAGATAACGACGGTTATAGAGGCCGGTCAAATGATCGTGAAAACTGAGATATTCCACTTCCCTCTGCTTTTCCCGTTTTTCCGTATAGTCCCGGAACACGATGACGACGCCGGTAATCTTTCCCTTCCGATCTTTAATGGGTGCAGCACTATCCTCCACGGGGATTTCCTTCCCGGCTTTGGAGATTAAAACCGTATTTGATGCCAATTCAATGATTTCTCCCGACAAGAGCACCTGCCTGACAAGGTCATCGCAGGGTTTTTTCGTAAATTCATGGGCAATCCTGAAGACCTGCTTCAGGAGCACCCCTTCTGCTTCCTTCTCTGTCCATCCCGTAAGATATTCCGCAACCTTGTTCATCATGGTGATCCGCCCTTTAGGATCCGTGGAAATAATTCCATCCCCTACGGAAAGGAGGGTAGTCCGCAGTTTTTCCTTTTCGTTATGGATCTCCTCCTCCATCCGGACTCTTTCAGTCACGTCCCTCTGAATTCCCACATAGGCATAGGGTATTCCCTCATCATCTTTGAGGGGGGTGATTTTCATCTCACAGATAAACTCCGTCCCGTTTTTTTTCACATTCAGAGCTTCTCCGCTATAGACTTCTCCTCCGATCAATGTCTCATAGATGTTTTTTTGCACTTCGTCCTTTTCTCCTTCTGCATTGAAAATTCCGGCAGACTGTCCCATCAGTTCATCCACGGTATATCCATAAAGCTCTTCCGTCTTTTTATTGGCGTAGGTCAATCGGAAATCGGAATCGGCAATGGCCACCGACTCGGAGACATTCATCATGACTGCGCTGATAAACCGGTCCTGCTTTAATGCTTCTTTTCGATCGGTCACATCAAAGGCCACATGAAGCTTGGCAATGCGGCCGTCGGTCCATCGGATCACCCGGTCGGTACAGTCATACCACCGATTGGTCACATGATTAAAGTATTCCCAGTTGAGGATCTTCTCATCTGCAGGACTCCACTCCTTCAAATCCTCCAGACGGCAAAAAGAGCACGGCCCGTCCTCTTCGGGATGGATCTCCTCCCAGCAGTTTTTCCCTACCAGGTCTCCGAAGGCATCCCTTCCGTATTTATTAATAAAAAGGATTTCTCTCGTTTCAAAATCAACCACATAAATCAAATGGCTCATGTTGTTGAGCACAGACAGCATCTGGTCCTGCTCTTCCCTGAGGCGCTCCTCCAGTCTTTCCCGATCCATGACATCAGCTTCCAATCGGTTCAGCGTCTCCTGCTCCTTTGTAATATCCCGGAAGATGGTGGAGAAATGACCTTTCTTATCACTGAAGGCACTGATTTCGAACCATTTTTTCAAGGATCCGGAATATTCCTTGAAGACGGCAGGTTCACCGGTCATCGCAACTTTTCCATAGGCATCGATCCAGGGAAACTCATCGTTTTTCATTTCAGGTAGAACCTCTGTCACTTTTCTGCGTAGGATCTCCTCCCTCCGGAGTCCCGTCATTTTCTCAAACCCTTCATTCACATCGAGAAATATGTAATTTACCGGTTTTCCCCCGCCGTCAAAAATCATCTTATGATGGGCAAACCCTTCTGGAATGGCCTTTACGATGTTCCTGTATTTTCCGATTTTCATCCTCTTCACACCCCTTTTCCCGTCAATTTCCATTCTTTCCCTCTATTATATCCATTCCCCGTGACAATCTCAAACTTTTTGACAATTCTAAAATGAATTTCAGCCCACCGGACAAAGGTAAACCCCCGGAGAATCCTCTCCGGGGGAATTTCCCGGTAAATTGTCTTACTGCAGATCAAACCGATCTGCATTCATAACCTTATTCCAGGCTTTCACAAAGTCGTAAGCAAACTTCTCTTTTGCATCATCGCTTCCATAGATTTCAGAGATCGCCCGAAGCTCGGAATTGTGACCGAAAATCAGGTCCACCCGGGTTGCCGTCCATTTGACTTCATCGGTGTTCATGTCGATTCCCTCAAAGAGATCCCGATCCCCGCTTTTCGGCTTCCACTTGGTATCCATATCCAGAAGGTTCACAAAGAAATCGTTGGTTAAGGTTCCGGGATTCTCTGTAAAGACTCCATGCTTCTCTCCATTGAAGTTGGCATCCAGAGTTCGCAGACCTCCAAGAAGCACCGTCATTTCCGGTGCTGTAAGACCAAGAAGCTGAGCTTTATCAACCAGCATTTCTTCCGGTTTTACCGCATATTTTTCCTTCAGATAGTTTCTGAATCCGTCGGCCTTCGGCTCCAGCACATCGAAGGAGTCGGTGTCGGTCTGTTCCTCGGTTGCATCGGTTCTTCCCGGTGAGAAGGGAACCTTGACTTCAACCCCTGCATCCTTTGCAGCTTTTTCAACTGCAGCGCATCCGCCGAGAACGATCAGGTCCGCCAGCGTGGTTTTCTTGTTGCCCGACTGCTTTCCGTTGAATTCATCCTTGATGTTTTCAAGGACTCCCAGAACTTTCAGCAGCTGATCCGGATGATTCACTGCCCAGTCCTTTTGAGGGGCCAGGCGAATCCTCGCACCATTGGCTCCGCCACGGTAGTCTGAGCCTCTAAAGTTTGATGCGGTTGACCATGCGGAATAGACCAGCTCCTGAACAGTCAGCCCTGAATCGAGAATTTTTTTCTTCAGTTCCTCTATATCATTTTCTTCAATCAGATCAAAATCCACCTTCGGTACAGGATCCTGCCAGATAAATTCCTCTTTTGGAACCTCTGATCCGATGTAGCGGGTAACCGGTCCCATATCTCTGTGGGTCAGCTTAAACCACGCCTTGGCAAAGGCCTCCGCCAACTCCTGGGGATTCTCCAAAAAGTGTTTTGAAATAGGCTTGTAAATCGGATCCATCCGAAGGGCCATATCCGCTGTGGTCATCATCGGAGCCCATCGTTTATGAGGATCGTGGGCATCGGGGACTTCCGTTTGGGCTTCCGGCTCAACAGGATGCCACTGATAGGCGCCGGCAGGGCTTTTCGCCAAATCCCAGTCGTACTTGAAAAGAGTTTCCAGATAAGTGTTATCCCATTGGATCGGAGTCTTTGTCCAGGCACCTTCAATTCCGCTGCTGATGGTGTCGGCTCCTTTTCCGGTTCCCATGCTGTTTTTCCATCCAAGTCCCTGCTCTTCAATTTCCGCTGCTTCCGGCTCGGGACCCAGTTGATCAGCATCTCCTGCGCCGTGGCATTTACCGAAGGTGTGACCTCCGGCGACCAGGGCGACAGTTTCATAATCATCCATGGCCATTCTTGCAAAGGTATCCCGGATGTCCTTTCCTGATCCGATGGCACTGGGCTCTCCATTGGGACCTTCCGGATTCACATAAATCAGACCCATCTGAACCGCCGCCAAGGGGTTTTCCAGATCCCGGTCCCCGGTGTATCGCTCATCACCGAGCCACTCCTCTTCCGATCCCCAGTAGGTATCCTCTTCCGGCTCCCAGATATCCTCCCGTCCACCGGCAAATCCTATGGTTTCAAAGCCCATGGACTCCAGTGCGCAGTTTCCGGCAAGAATCATCAGATCCGCCCAGGAAAGCTTATTCCCATACTTCTTTTTAATGGGCCAGAGAAGTCTTCTTGCTTTATCAAGGTTTACATTGTCAGGCCAGCTGTTTAAGGGAGCAAACCTCTGATTTCCCGTGTTACCTCCGCCCCGTCCATCCTGCATACGGTAAGTTCCAGCACTGTGCCAGGCCATACGGATCATCAGGGGTCCGTAATGACCATAATCCGCAGGCCACCAGTCCTTGGAATCCGTCATTAAATCATATAAATCCTGTTTGACCGCTTTCAGATCCAGCTTTTTGAATTCCTCTGCATAATTAAAGTCTTCACCCAGGGGGTTCCGCACCGCAGGATTTTGATGAAGAATCTTAAGATTCAGCTGATTCGGCCACCAATCCCTGTTTCCTGTTCCTCTTCCGTGTTTCACATTGCCGACTGCTCCCGTTACGGGACATTTGTTCTGTTCGCTCATGACATACCTCCTTTTAGATTTACACACAATCCATTAGCATATACCACGTATACCCAAATCCATCGTTCATCCTTCAAATATAGTGAATTTTCCCACAAAAAAATGCCCTTGATCAATCAAGGGCATTTTCATCCTTTGAAATTGCTTAAAATCCGAAGTCCATAATTTCATAGTCCTCCGGAACTTCAAAATCTTCGTCAGTCACATCTCCCACTCGAAGGTTGGTGACCTGCATCACATAGTCGTCCTCTGGATTCGGTCCGCTGCTTTCGATCCGCATGGGAATTCCGTACTCATAATGAATCCACATTTTGTATTCGATATCTTCAAACCGGTCGATCACCACAAAGGTGCGTACACCGTTCAGGGTCTCTTCTCCCACATACTCCAGCCGATCCCAGTCATCGTCAATCATAAACTCATCGGCACGGGGTTCATCATCGAAGTCGCCCTCCATGGGATCATCCTGATCAATAGGAAAGCGCATTGCCGTCATGGTTTCGGGATCCAGGGTATAAAAGTATTCTCCATCCTGGATACTGATAAACACCTGTCCTTCCCATTCTCCTTCACTGCGCATTTTTTCGCCCATAATCCAGAGCCGGGTGGTATAGGATCCCATTTCCTGAGAATCCGTCGTCATTTCATAAGAAAAATTCTCGGGATAATCGATGGCTCCAAAGATGGTTTCCAGATCCACATCATCTCCGGTGTCTTCATCCTCATCATCAGCGGGATCTTCCCCGTCCTCATCATCTGAAGGCTCCTCATCCACGTCGTCCACATCCTCATCATCCACATCATCCACCGGCGTCTCATCCACCGGATCCTCTTCATCATTCCCGCCGCATCCGTAGAAAGCCAGGATGGGAATCATCAAAATGATCAGAAGGAGAAGCTTTCTTCTTGATTTATTCTTCATGGGTATTCCTCCTTATTCACTGTGCTTAAAGGACCAATCGTTGAAAACCCTCAGATTTTTCATTCCATTGAGGGTTTATACGCAGTTCTTCTATCCTGTTTTATACCCGAATTTCGGTGGTTAAATCGAAGGAAGCTGATAAGGACGATCATTTTTCTGCCCCAGGGCATTGTTCTTTTTCAAATGCTGATCCCAGAAGAAATTGATGGCACCGCTTCTCATAAACATCTTTCCGGCCACACTGAGTTTCTCAGGCTTTGCCAGCTCCTTCAGAAGGATTGCAGGGATCCTCCCTTCCTTGACCAGGATCTCCACAACATCCACTAGAGGTTTGATCATACTTTTTTGTGCCTCGGTTGGCCTTGCCTGCAGTCCCTCCATGCCTCCTTTAATGATGGTTCCTAAATAAACACGTTGCAAACGCAGAGACAGAAGTTCAAAATATGCCTCAAGATAGTGGGAATGTCCGCTTTCGGGGAACCCGGACTGAATAAAAAATGTGATCGTTCCCTTTGATTCACCTAATCCCTCAATGAACTCCATCACATGGGAGGGCATTCCCGCCATTTGTCCCGGTTTTTTAGATCCCGGATCTCCACAACTGCACCCAGTCTTTCTCTCACTTGGTCAAGAATCAGTCCCGTATTGGCTTTTTTTCTTCTGGGAGATCCGTTGTAAATAATGAGCTTCTCCATAGGGTCAGCCTGATCAAGGGCAATCCGTCCCCGCTTCGCCTTCCGATGATTCAAGGGCTTCAAAAATGAGTCTCCCCCGTCAATAATGGATCCTTTTACATTAAACTGGTAAGCGGTGCGGTAAAGGTAATCCTCAATGCATCCCTCCTCCTCGGGTGTCAGCCCTTCCCTGTCAAAATGAAAGACCATGTCCGGGAGCTTCTTATATCGGGGAAGATGCCGACACTCTCCGTCCACCAGCCGGATATAGGGATGATAATGGGGAATACTGCGATCGATAAAGGCTTTTCCCCGATGATTGATAAATCCCTGTGCTGTATCAATGAGAAGGATCACGGTCTCACTGTTTACATACTGACTGTAACTTCCCGTCATCTCATCCTTTAACACACATCGTCCCGGTGTTTTCAACCAGCAGTCCCAGCAGCCCAAACAGGAGGAAATTCCCATTTCACTGAACTGAAAGACCTTCACCTCTTCTCTAAAATGCATTTTGATCCTCTCATAAATCCCGGTTTCTTTTTTTTCTCTAAGATCAAAGATTGTTTTCATCACTGCACCCCTCTGCTCATTTCATTAAATTATCTCTGTTCTTTAACGTTGGACTGCTGTGATCGGTTGCAATTGATAATGCTCTCTCAACCAGTGGGAAAGCTTTTCTTTAAGCTCAGGATGTAGAGGTTTTCCCATATCCGCTTTATAGCCCTTCATCACGTTTAAGACCGATGCCCTTTCACTATTTTCCTTCAGGAGATGATTCATCCCCTCAATCACATAAGATTCCGCAGAACCCTTCACATAGTTTCCGAGATCATGGGCTTTTTCCGGGGTAACCTGTATGTCTGTTGAACCGTTGATGGCAACAGCGGGGCAGGTGGCCTTTTCAAGATCCTCAAACACATTGTAATGCAAATGTTCCCGGTACCACTTTGCATTGATTTTTTGAAATTGATACTTGATGACCGGTTCCTCCGTTGCCAGAATTTTTCCGTTAAACTTCTCCGCCTGTTTCTCCACCTTGTTGTAGGCCTTGGTCAAACGGATTAGCCCGCCTTTTAAGCCCTTCATCTCCATGAGCTCCTCTCTTGCAATATCTCTTTGTCGTTTTAGTGCATCACTCAGGGATTCCGCTCCACCTGCAAGAAAGATCAAACCATCTACCGGACGTTTGGCATTTGCAGCAGTGATTAATGTGCAACCTTCGCTGTGACCCAAAAGAATAATTCTCTCCACTTTGGGATGATGATCTAAATACGATGCCAGCGACACAATGTCCTCCACTAAATCGTACATCCCCGTGGTATTGAAATCTCCTTCGCTTTTACCTGACCCCCGTTTATCGGCACGGAGTGTGACAAACCCCAGCTCTCCCATGAAGCCGGCCAAATCCCGATACATATTGGGAAAAAACTTCGCCTTTTCAATATTTCCATCCCGATCCCCGTTTCCGGAACCGGCAACGATCAGCACTGCAGGAAAGGGTCCTTCTCCATCAGGAAGCCCCAGAGTTGCCGCCAAGGGAAATTCTCCCGTCACCATCACTTCTTCTTCACGGTATTTCATTGTTCTCATCTCTCCTTTTTATTTTCCCATGTTTTTTTCATTTTCTCCTGTTATAGTCATCAATTACCGTGTCAAATCTCTGCTACTCTTTCGTTTTTGAAGGAATAACGATATTCGCAACGGTTCTTAGCCGCCGGTCTTCCCTGGGTTCGTTGTCCATTGCCTCAACCAGCTTCTCTCTTATTCCTGTCAATAAATCCATCAGCTCTTCGTCGCTCAGCTGCAAACTGAACTGCCTGTAACTGACTCCGTCCTCCTTCAAATCGATGACCTCCTGCTGAAGATACTCTTCATACTCTCCCAGGAGATTCATCAAAAAGCTGAAAAAATAGCTGAAGTGATCCTCTTTCGAAGCTTTTTCAATTTCCTTCGCCGTACTGCTCTCCAGCATTGATGATAGAGAATAGACCTTCTCCACGGTTCCCCGAATCCGATTTTCACTCACCACCATGAGGATCTCCTCTTTTAAGAGAGCATTTAAGTGGCGATAGAGGCTGGCCTGGGGAATGTCTTTCAGCTTCTCTGCAATTTCTCCGGCGGTCATTTCCTTTCTGTCCAATAATGTCTGCATGATTCTCATCCGTATGGGATGAAGCATCGTTTTGATTTTCGATTTCATCTTCTCACACCCACCCTTAAACCTTATTATCATTCTTAATAATGATAATAATATTAAACTTGATTTCTGTCAAGTGTTTTTTCAAAAAATTTATAAAAAAAAAGATGCCTTTTAAAAGCATCTCTTCTCGACTTCCCGTTCTGTTCTTTCACAACGCAACCGGACAGATTATTCTACTCTTTCTAAAGTATTTCCTGCAAAGTCCACTGCCTTTTGTAAATCCTCCCTGTTGGGATGACCCCATCCGAAGATGAGAAAATTTCCTCTGCAGATAAACTCATCCTTCAGCACATCGATTCCTTTTACCTCTAATCGTTCCCGCACCTGATCCTGGGGACTTTTCATGCTGGTGCAGGAGGTCATCAGTGCCGCTTTTTTCACCGCTCCTTCAGGGAGCCCGTCAATGTATTCCAAAAGGGCTTTATCGCTCTGTCCTCCATAAATTCCTCCCACCACAAAGAGGAGATCCACCTCTTCAAGCTCCGGATTCTCTTTCACATCCAGGACTTCAATCTTCAGTTCCTCGCCAACACGGTTGGCAATTTTCCGGGAGTGCCCGGTTTTTGTATAGTAGATGATTTTTGCTTTCAAATATTCTCCTCCTTCTTCTTCGTACTACTGTCTATTACGTTTTCCCGGCTCCTCCGGTTTCCTCGACGGTTTTATCACCGAACAGGATGTCCATATGGGGGTTTTCCGTGCAATAATGATGCACCCAGATATAGACGTGCTGAAAACCCGCCGCAGCGATGGCCGCCAAAGATCCCTGAAAGAGACCGATTGCCCAGAGGAGGAGAAACGCAAAGGTGTACATGGCATTACCGCTGAAACGGAAGGCTCCTTCCCGAACAAGGGGCATCTTGCGATATTTCTCCCTGAAATGATCGGCACCCATGGCCCGGACAACTCCAAAATACCGAAACACCGACCACAGGGTATATAGGGCGGGAATGAGAAGGATAACTCCAAGAAAAATCGCAAGCTCTCTGGAGAGTGGAAGGGTGCTCCGGTTGGAGAAAGCCAGTGCTGCGATGAAAATCGGCCGTAAGAACAGCAGGGGCAAAAATATGATCCCCCAAACAGTCAAATCCGCCTTTCCGAATAATCTTGTCATCCAACTCCAGCCCAGCTGCAGCCGCCAGATCATCCATACAATGATCTGATGAATCACTGCCCCGCTGATCGATAGCAGGAACCATAAGGTGTCCTCAACACCAAGAAAGGATCCCTCTCCCAAGGCAGGCTCGGCAATCAGCCATGCAATGGAAATCAGAACAACCAGGGAAAGCAGATGCCATCCCTGCCGGTAAAAGAAAAATTTCATGAAACAACGCCCCCTACAGCTTAAGCCACATCACATGAAGATTTCCGTGCCGTTGTATTTCATTGAATCCAAAGGTTTCATTTTCATACACTATCCGCCTCCCAAGGGAACGAGGATGAGCACATAATCCCCTTCCTTCAAGGTGCCCTCCAAGTCTCCTTTTTCCCTGTTCACCAGGAGAGTGGCCCGATCAAGAAGCTTCTTCTCATAGGGGGGTCGACTCTCCTTGATCTTTTCCATCAGGTCCTGGAGGGTAAATCCTTCAGGAATCTCCATGGCTGTTTTTCGAAGTTCCTGCAGGGGCTGAAAGCCGATATATTTTACTGTCACCTTCATACGCTCACCTCCATCTGATGAAGTCACAGGTGCTCTGCTGCTCTTCTTTTCTCCCGTCAATCCTTTATTTCTGTACTCCTCTTGGCAATTGATCCTTCTATCATGATGTTCCGCAGAGGTCCTCTATCACTTTTTCCAATCCACCCAGTTTTTCCATCTGCTCCTTTGGAGGAGTTCCGGTGTCCATATCCCATCCAAGGGTGGTATAGAAATTTTCCCCAAGCTTTTTGTGATCCACAGTGATGCCTTCAAGAGGTCCTCCGGTCTGGGGCGGTTCACCGATTGCCCGGAGCGTAATGGTCATGTCCTTGGGTGTGATTCCTTCCCGAAGATTAAAGGCATGGCGCTGAATATAGATGCGAAGACCCGTCTCATACCCCATGTCATTGTTAAAGTCCCGTCCGGTGATTCCTCTGATCAGCTGATGTTGTAGACGCCTTGGGGTGGCTCCGCTGCCAAAGAGGCAAAGTCCTGCGGAGTTCAGAACCTCCCGATGAGCGGTCAGCTCCACATCCTTCTCTCCTGTATCATTATAATCGTATTTATCCCCTTCCTGCTTATTACTCATATGAAGACCTCCGATTCCACCCTTCACATGACGTCCCGGCGATGGATCGAACTGATAGGTTCTTGCAAGTCCCGGGGCATAGCGGGGATCGTGCATAGGAAGTTCAATTCCCGATGCGGTCTGGAGATACTCTTCTCCTTTTCCGAAATATTTTGCTGAATATGCGGAACCGTTGGCAAGAACCTTTCCCACACCCTCACTATGGATCATCTTTTTTACCATCTCTACTATGGCCTCTCCCTTTCCCCAGGTCAAATCAATTCCATCCAGCTCTTCCTTGGAGAGAACACCGTTTTCATAACACTCCATAGCCCACGCAATGGTCATTCCCGTGGAGATGGTGTCGATTCCGTGAAGGTTACAAAGCTCATTACAGTAGATGATCACATCCTCCTCATCGCAGAGCAGGGTGGGTCCGAAGGCTCCTGAGGTTTCATATTCCGGACGCTCCGTATCCCCCACAGGCCACCGTCCATCTTCAACCTCATAGGTGGCTCCACATCCCAGAGGACAGCTGTTACAGTGGTATTTTCCGGTTTTATAGCGATCCATATTTTCAGAACCCACCTTTTCGGCACTGTCTTCTCCGAAGTCCAGGATTCCGATCCCCTTCCAGTTTTTCACCGGAGCATCTCCGCTTAATGAATTTGCAGGAGTTCCTCCACCGGTGCCTCTCTCTCCCAGCCGTTGCATCCCTTTATTTTCCTTCATGCTTTTTGTGATTTCCATATTGGTATCCCGAATCAGATCAGCGTCAGCCACTTCGGTTTTCAGTGTCCCCCGGACTGCCACGGCTTTTAAGTTTTTCGATCCCATGACCGCACCTCCGCCGCCACGACCGGGAGCTCTGTGACCATCATTGATAGGACAGGCAAGATAGGATTGATTCTCTCCGGCGGTCCCGATAATCGCTGCTCTGACCTTCTCTTCTCCCGTCTTTTCTTTCAGGATCTCCAGGGTTTCCTTCGTGGTTTTTCCCCATAGGTCCTCTGCACTGCGGATTTCCGCTTCACCGTCATGAATATAGAGATACACCGGCTTCTCCGACTTCCCGTACACGAAGAGTCCGTCATATCCCGCTTTTTTCAGCTCCGGTCCGAAATGTCCTCCGGAGTTGGCATCATTCCATCCTCCCGTAACGGGGGATTTATGAACCAGCATATAGCGCCCTCCGAACAGGGTCTTGGTATCATTGGTCATCCCGGTCATAAAGCCGATATAGCTGTCGGGTCCTAAGGGGTCTGCTCCCTTGGGCATTCGATCATAAAGAATTTTTGCTCCGATTCCATAGCCCCCGATAAACTGTTCTGTCAGCTCCTGACTGAGCTCCTCTTCCTGAATTTCTTCCGTGCTTAAATTCACAAACAATAATTTCCCTGCATAACCTGTTGGCAATTGTATTCCCTCCTTTGTTTTCCTCACCACTGTTTTTATCGATCAAGGTTCTCATCATCACCGGGATTCAAAGGTTTTCCCGTTTTGTCCCGTTCAGCGGTTCATCGTTCTTTCGTCTTTATTCATATACCCAAAAGTATAATTGATTAATACCTCAAGAGATATCAGTTGATGCTCTTTCAATGGCAGCTGTCTCCCTGCACCTATAGTCCCATCCGTTGACGAAAATAGTCTTTTACAGTATAATTAAGTTGAATTATCAGTTAATTATAGTTCTTACTTATCTATTCTGTCCTGAAAACTGGTGATTCTGTTGGAATAGAGTGAAAGGGTTACAGGGAGGGGAATGTAGTATGAAACAAATTTCAATTCAACGAAGAGACGGTACAGAAATTGAAGTCACTTCCGATGAGGTCGCAAAACTTCGTCATGGGATCAGAGGAAGTCTTATAGGACCTGAAGATCCGGATTATGATGAACGAAGAAAGGTATGGAACGGAACCGTGGATAAACGTCCTGGCTTGATTGCTCTTTGCAGGGGTGTAGCCGATGTTATGAAGATGGTGCACTTTGCAAAAGATAAGGATCTCATACTCTCCACCCGTGGTGGTGGCCATAATGTTTCAGGATCCGCGGTGGCTGATCAGGGTCTGGTCATTGACCTAACTGAGATGCGAACGGTAAAAGTGAATCCCGAAGAAAAGACTGCGTGGGTGCAGGGGGGTGCTCTTCTAGGTGATTTGGATAACGAAACAGCTCCCTTCGGCCTCGCAGCACCGGTGGGTGTGGTGTCTGAAACCGGCGTGGGAGGCCTAACTCTTCACGGCGGGGTAGGCTGGCTGCTTCGAAAGCACGGGATGTCCATCGACAACTTAAAATCCGTTGAGCTGGTTACTTCTGACGGAAAGATGCTAAAAGCTTCAAAGGATCACTACAAGGATCTTTTTTGGGCTCTGCGGGGAGGCGGCGGAAATTTCGGTGTGGTCACTGCATTGGAATTTTATCTGCACCCAATCGAACCGGTTGTTTCCTATGTGATGCCCCTTTACCCCCTGGAGGATGCAACTGAAATCATCCATTTTGCAGATGATTATATGAAAACCGCTCCAAGGGATCTGATGCTGATCGGAATATACTGGACCGTTCCGGAGCTTGAGGAAATTCCCGAGGATGATGCGGGCAAACCGGCCATCACCCTTCTTGGCTGCTATTCGGGACCGAGAGATCAAGCGGAAAACGTCGTTGGACCCTTGAGAAATGTGCGGAAACCCATCATCGATCTGAGTGCCGATGTCACCTGGGTGGAAGCTCAAAGCATGTTGGATGAGGATTACCCCGAAGGAAAATACTACTATTGGAAGTCTCTTTATTTTGACCGCCTGGAGGATGAGGCTCTGGAGATTATCAAAAAATACAATCTCACCAAACCCTCAGAGGAATCCACCATTGATATCTGGTTCCTTGGAGGTGCAATGCAGGATGTGGATCCTAAAGAAACCGCCTTTGCAAATCGACACCATCCATATATGTTGGCAATTGAAGCAAACTGGAGTGATCCTCAAAGAAATGAGGAAAATATTCAGTGGGCAAGAAACCTCCATAAGGATCTCAAACCCTATTCCGGAAAGGGAGTGTATTTAAACTTCCCGGGATTTGCCGAAGACCAGGCGGAAATGAGGGAAGGAGCTTTTGGAGAAAATCTGGATCGTTTACAGAAGATCAAGGAAAAATACGACCCGACGGGATTATTCTCCGGATTAACGAATTTTAAAAATAAGTAAGAGGGTTAAATCATTTTAAAAGAATCTTATCCCTAAAAAAAGTCTTATCCCGAAACACAACGGGATAAGGCTTTATCATTGTTTAAATTTTTATGACCTGCCCCGGTTTGATCCCTGCTGAAATGTTGATTCTGTTGGTTCGAAGAAGATCCTCCAACCCTACTCCATGGATCTTCGCAACCACTCTCAGGAGATCACCGATGCTGAAGACATACACCTTCACCTGATTCTCGCTTTCCGTCACAGGTATGATCACCATCTGTCCCTCAAAGTACAGG
>Ga0207421_10002592_pt1 | contig 22294 bp, 21 predicted proteins | sample SodLakKL_010_SED_4_FD_187542 | JGI IMG/M metagenome (GOLD analysis project Ga0207421, IMG submission 187542) | Alkaline sediment microbial communities from Lake Tanatar, Kulunda Steppe, Russia - 8KL_010_SED (SPAdes) (version 2) | ecosystem: Environmental > Aquatic > Non-marine Saline and...
CACAGAAGATAAGACTGCCAGCGTTCCACTCTGTACTGCGGTGCGAGAGCCTCCGGGAACAGTGGATCGCTGCTAGGTCCGATAAAAATCACTGTAACATACTGTACTAATTATTATCATATGTAGTTATTTAATAGTTTTACTTTACAATAGTATCTTAAATTTCGACTGGTGTCTTCTTGCAACTGCAACTGAGGAAAAGACAAACTACTAAGCTAAGAGCTATATTTTTAGATACTTCTATATTTCTTATTGGAATTCCGCTTTTCTTAACTATTGTATTTTTCAGTGACTTGAATGATAAATTTGTACTATATCTAAATGATCCTTCACTGTTTACAATTTACTTTTCAAACTTTGCACACTCTAACCTTAATCACTTTTTTGACAATACAGTAGCATATATAGTAATTATTTTTTTGATATTACTTTTAAGGACTGATAGAAAGGAATTTTACTATGATATATTTTTAATTTTCTTTATTGTTCCATTTGTAGTATCAATTTCTACACTTTTGCTTATTAATGCTCATACCTCACTTGGGTTTTCTGGAATAGTTTCGGCAATTATGGCCTACTATTTATTTTCAGTTTATGAATTTACTCAGAAGCAACTTAATGTTTGCTTGAGTTATGCTGTGGTGATTCTTATTTTTGGCTTTAGTTTTCTACTAGTTCTTTTGCAATATAGCCTAGCAAACCTAATTGAATTTAGATTTCTAATTTTTGTAGGTATTGTTCTGTCATTGCTTTTGCCAAAAGCGACTAAAGATATAATAAAAGCTTATAAAAGCATGAAGCAATTAGGTTCTACTGAAAGAGGTAAGTTCACAGTTATTATTATTTCAATTTTTATGTTCTTTTCTTATTCGTTGGCTATAATGATGTTTTTTGTTCTTTTTCCAATAGAAATTGCAACATCTACCGGGCAAGTTAATATTTTTGGACATCTAATAGGCTATTGTTGTGGACTTATTTTGCCCATATCACAAAGAATAGTAAAAAATAGCTGCAAATACGAGATTTAAAAAGAATGAATAAATAGGATTTAATAACCCAAAAAGAAAAAAAGTGTAGTATTCGGCCTAATATTCTAAAATGTTTATTATTCAGACAATTTCATTATGGCTTCTGCTAAATCGCCATTAGCCTCTTTTAAGGCTTCATGAGCTTCTTCATGACTTTTTCCAGTTTGCTCAGTTACAAGTCTTATATCGTCTTCAGGAATTTCAATTTCTCTTTGTATTTCTTTAGGCTTGCCTACTATTTGGTAAGTATCTGTACCTTGAGCTGTCATTATTGAAACTTTAGGGCTATCAAAAACTATATCTTTTTCAGTGGTCTTTATGATGACCTCTTGCACATCATCTATATCCTCGACATTGATGCCCATTTGCTTCATCATTTGCTTCATTTTAGCCGGGTTCATCCCTCGGCCACCCATACCTGGTATCATGTTACCTCATCACCTGTTGTTTATTTGTTTATTCACAACCTTGGCAGCCAGTTCCACATTCACTTGCAGCTTTAGGGTTATCAATTACAAATCCTTTACCCTGTGGAGTGTCAATAAAGTCTATTGTAGCTTCAGTTAAGCCCCCAACAATCTCACGATCCATTACAATTTTTATATCTTTACTTTCTATAGTTACATCTTCATCTTTAATATCATCGTCTAGAGCAAGTCCATACTGGATCCCACTGCATCCCATTCCTGCAACGAATATCCTTAATGAGTGACTGTCTTTTTCTTCTTTTTCAATTATTGATCTGAGTTCATCAGCTGCTGCATCTGTTATTTCAATCATATACTTTATCATCCTATTGAATTTGAATTTAATTAGTATTCTAGTGGATTTATGTTTTATTTAGGTTTGTTGGTGACATTTAATTTTTATTTGTCTAGTTCATATAAATTCGACGTCATCACCGACTGGATTTTCTAAAACAGTCCCACTATGAGCATTAATCTCAACGGTATTTTTTTTACCTCTAACATCCCAAACGGGGGTGTATACTAATTCAATTTCTAGATCAATATCTTTATTACTGGGTTTAATTCTTTTATGCTCTGAAATTATCGCTTCACCAACGGTATTATCAAACCTAATATCCTTTGTGTGCTTGCTAACAATCATATCCATTATAGCTTTTTGGGCATCATCTTTATTGATCATTGGGGTTGAAATTTCATACTTGCAATTTGGGATAGTGACTTGATCACTTACCTCAGCTAAAATATGTGTGTCCATATTTGCATTTATTGCATTAAACAATCCTCCTCCTTCTCCTGAAAGGTCAATTATTTTGTTTTTATATTTTTTTTCACTTTGTACTGAATACTTGTACTTCCAAAAAGGTGAAAATTTCAAAATGATATTTTCTATTTCTCCCAAATGAGGCTTAGCAATAGCAGATGCATGTTCTTTTGAGGTTTTTATAACTAAACTTCTTAACTTTAGTGTATTGTTGTAACTATCAATCTCTGAATGTTGCTGAGATTTTATATTAGATATCTCTTCACTTTGATGTAAATCTTTTTTAGTAAAAGAATTCTCAACTGGAGCTAAGCTTTCATATGGTAAATCTTGCATTGATCCGGGCTCAAATACCTCAGAAAAACCACCCCCTTTATTGTGTGAAATATTTTTATTCATCTTACTAAATAGCTCAAATAAATCTTTCTCAGCTTCAAGTTCGTTTAAAATATATTTTCCAATTTGAAAAGCAAGCTCATTTTTATCCCACAAAATGATACCTTTTTTCTTTGAATATTCATAAATATAATCTTCAACTTCGCATGGTATAACTAGCAATCCTCTATATCCATCTAATTCTTCATAATAATATTCAACTATAGATTTGTTTACTTTTTTTTCGTATCTAATATAAGTCTGCTTGCTCATTTTTTCTACAACTAAATCATAATTGGATGAGTCAACAAAAGTATATCCTGAAGCTAAAAACATTTCTTTAAGGAACTCTAAAATTTCTTTTTTCATGATATCAACTGCCTATATTTTTTAACAAATAAACTAAATTTCTCCATAGGGTAGCTACATAAATGTTATTTATCAAAGGATTATATTATTTAAGCTTAAAAGTCAAAGAACTCTTTTTGTTGTCTCTAATTCAATTCCTTTTCTTGTAATTCTATATGGAATAATGTTACTAGGGACTAACATCCCTCGAATCTTACGAATAAACATCGATCTTTCAATGTCAAATCCTTTTTCATGTAGCCTAAACTCAATAACTCCATCACAAGAATGCTTCATAGTGTTTTCAACCAGTGAATCATGCATTCCTCCCTTCATTGTCAAAATGTTTACGGACTGATTGATTTTACTAACCGAAGACATTATTTCTATCATATCTACAATTTCATAAAGACTATAAGAACGTAAGAAATATGACACTGAGTCGATTATGAATCGATAGTTCTCACTTCTTTCTTTGAGCACTGTTGCTTTTAAAAAATTTAAGACATCTACATTTTGCTTTAGATAATCTTTTGGTTTCATTTCCTTTTGTAAATTTGCTGGCAGTAGATTGTAAAATCTTGGTGTATAAGAGTCCACATACTCGATTTGTTTGGAAAAGGTAGATGCATCCATTGAAAATGATTGCATTTCAGACTTTATTTCTTTAACAGGTCTGTCAGTAGTATAGTATACGACACTATCTCCATTTAAGATGCCACCATATGCAAATTGATATGTGAACATGGGTAAGCCCGACCCAGAATCACCAACCAGTAAAATAGTACTTCCAGGCGGAAAACCTCCCCCTAGGTGCATATCCAGCCCTTTTATGCCTGTAGGAACAAGTATACTCTTTTTCCTGTCATCTTGTATATCCATATTATTCCTACCTATTTTAGTGAGTTCAACCTTATAGCTTTTCCTTTTAATTTTTATACTATATCTATTAAATAAGTAACCTATGTCTCTTATATTAGATGAATTGAAATATGTTAATGGTCTAGTTCAAGCAGTTGTCCAGGACGTCAAAAGCAGAGATGTACTAATGTGTGCTTATATGAATAAAGATTCGCTTAAAAAGACAATTGATACAGGATATGCCCATTATTGGAGTAGGAGTAGGAAGAAACTGTGGAAAAAAGGGGAATCATCCGGAAATATACAGATAGTTCACCAGATTTTAATTGATTGTGATATGGATTCAATACTCTTGTTGGTAGAACAAAAAGGCGGTGCATGTCACAAAGGCTATACATCATGTTTCTATAGGGATATAAGTGGCGAAATAGTAGGTACTAAACTATTTGAGCCTGATGATGTTTATGGAAATGTCTAATTTATGGTACTAGGGTGAAAAGTCAAAAGTTGCAATTGAGTTATATATTTTTGGAATATTATATGGTACCATGAAAGAAAAAATGAAAATTGTTCCTGATACAAGTGTTATTATCGATGGAAGGATTTCAGAAAGAATAATTAACGGTGAGTATAAAAATACTGAGATTTATATTCCAGAAGCAGTTATAGCGGAACTCGAATCTCAAGCAAACAAAGGTATAGAAATTGGATTTAGGGGACTTGATGAGCTCAAAGAAATCAGGAAACTTGCTGATATTGGTAAGGTGAGCCTATATTTTGTAGGTAAGCGCCCAAACCTTGATCAAATAAGACTTGCAAAATCTGGTGAGATTGATGCATTAATACGAGCTGTAGCAACTGAGAAAGAAGCAGTTTTTGTAACAGGCGATCGAGTCCAAGCGCAGGTGGCTTTAGCAAAAGGACTAACAGTAGATTGGATATTCCCTCAAATGACAGACTTTGGTCCATTATTAATTGATAAATATTTTACTGATGATACAATGTCTGTTCATTTAAAAAACGGAGTTCCACCGATGGCTAAAAGAGGTTCAGTTGGCGATGTCAAGTTGGTGAAAATCAGGGATGAACCCTGCACACATAAAGAATTGAAAGATATTTCTCGTGAACTAATTGAAAGGGCTCGAGCAGATTCGGAATCTTTTTTAGAATTATCTTACAGTGGAGCTTCAATTCTTCAGATAATGAATATGAGAATTGCGATTTCAAATCCACCTTTTTCTGATGATACTGAAATAACGGCTGTTAGACCTATAGCTTCTGTAGATCTTGATGAGTATAAACTCAACGAAACTTTAAAAGAAAGAATTCTATCTCAACGAGGAATTTTGATATCAGGGCCACCAGGCTCAGGGAAGTCAACATTTGCAGCAGGAATAGCAACATATCTTGCTGAAAATGATTTTGTAGTAAAAACAATGGAATCACCTCGAGATTTACAAGTACCTAAATCCATAACCCAATATGGCCCACTTGATGGACATATGGAATATACGGCTGATGTTTTACTCCTAGTTAGACCAGACTATACTATATACGATGAAGTCAGGAAAACTAAAGATTTTTTAACATTTGCTGATATGAGACTAGCAGGAGTTGGGATGATTGGGGTAGTACACTCGAATAAAGCAATTGATGCTATACAAAGGCTGATTGGTAGATTAGAACTTGGTGTAATTCCTCAAGTAGTTGATACTGTTATTTTTTTAGAAAAAGGAGAAATTGTAAGCGTCTACATTCTTGAATTTACTGTAAAAGTTCCTTATGGTATGACCGAAGATGACTTAGCTAGACCCGTAATAACAGTATCTGACTTAGAATCGGGAATAAATGAATTTGAAATATATACTTATGGGGAACAAGTTGTTGTGATGCCTGTGGGGGAAGAATCAAAAAAAGCATCTTGGAATCTTGCAGAAAAAAAGATAGAAGAATCGATTAAGAAGTATGTAAAAGGCCCAATAGAAGTTGAGATGAAATCTGACCACAAAGCTATAGTAAGAGTTCTTGAACGAGACATTGCAAAAATTATTGGGAAAGGTGGCTCTCTAATATCAAAAATAGAAGATGAACTTGGTATTCATATAGATGTCAGAGAGCTTCAAAAAAACAATAATAAGCTAGAAAAAAGTCAAAACGAATATTATCCAACAGTTGAAAAAAGTAGGAAACATGTAATAATAAATACTCCCCACCTCAAATCTACTGATGTGGAGGTATATGCTGGAAAAACTTATCTTTTTACAGCTACTGTTAGTAGACATGGTGATATTAAGGTACGAACAAGCTCAACACTTGCATATGATATGCTAGATTACATAGATGAAGGTGAAGATATAATTTTAAAACCGATTCAATAAATGCTTAAGGGAATTAATATGAAATTATCTGTAATTGGTACTGGATACGTTGGTACAGTCACTGCAGCTTGCTTTGCAGAACTAGGTCACGAAGTTATATGTGTTGACACTGATGAAAAAAAGGTTGATATGATAAATTCTCGACAAGCTCCTATTATTGAAGATGGACTTGATGAAATTCTAAAAAGGAATGTTGGAGTATCTCTTCATGCAACTAATAATTATGAAGAAGCTGTGAGAAACACTGATTTCTCATTTATATGCGTTGGAACACCTTCAGATATAGATGGAAATATTGATTTGCAACCACTTAAGAATGCATGCAGATGTTTAGGTACGAATCTCAGAAACAAAAAAAAGTATCATTGTGTTGTGGTTAAAAGTACTGTTGTCCCAAAAACCACTGAAGATGTTGTAATCCCCATTATAGAAAAGGAGTCAGGAAAATCAGCAGGGTCTGAATTTGGCGTTTCAATGAATCCAGAATTTTTACGTGAAGGGAAAGCAGTATACGACTTCATGAACCCTGATAAGATAGTTATTGGCGGTATTGATAAACGTTCACAGTTGTGTGTGAAAGAACTATATGATAAAATTGATACTAACGTAAGTATAACAGATCTCAAAACAGCTGAAATGATCAAATATGTTAATAACTCATTCTTGGCTACTAAAGTGTCATTTGCAAATGAAATAGGTAACATATGCAAGCTAATGGGCATAAATACATACGAAGTTATGGAACAAGTTGGCAAAGATTTTAGGATATCTCCTCATTTTCTTAGAAGTGGTGCAGGTTTTGGTGGCTCATGTTTTCCGAAAGATGTTCGGGCTCTTATAGGAAAGTCGATTGAGCTAGGTTATGACCCTAAGATTCTACAATCAGTTATTGAACTTAATGAAAAACAACCACTAAAAGTAATTGATATACTAAAAAAGAAAATGAACAAGCTGGAAGGAACACAAATCACTGTACTTGGACTTGCATTTAAAAGCGGTACAGATGATATTAGAGAATCCAGTTCAATACCTATTATTAATTATCTGCTTGAAAAAGGAGCTTATGTTGTAGCTTATGATCCACTTGCTATGAATAATATGAGAAACGTATTCTCTAATATTAGATATACATCTACTATTGAAGAAGCTTTAGAGAATTCAGATGCCTGCTTGTTGATGACTGACTGGGATGAATTTAGAGAAATAGATAATGAGTTAAATCTTATGAAAAGAAAACTAGTCATCGATGCTAGGTATGTATTAAATCCTAATGATATTAAGGCTGATATTGAATATGAAGGACTATGCTGGTGAATTCTGTTAAAACTATCAGCTAACAAAAAAAGTAATACGAATATCTATATTTAACAGTTAATATGAAGAAAATAACAATTATTGATTATGGCCTTGGTAACTTGAGAAGTGTAAAAAAAGGCCTTGAATTTGTCGGCTCACACCCAAAGATATCGAGCAAACCATGTGAAATAATTAATTCAGATGGTTTGATTCTTCCCGGTGTAGGAGCATTTTCAGATGCAATGAATAACATACAAAGTCTTAGGTCGACAATAAATGATTTTATAGATATGGGACGTCCAGTTCTTGGAATATGTCTTGGGCAACAACTAATAATGACATGTTCTGAAGAGGGTGGTGATATTGAGGGTCTAAACATAATTCCAGGAAGTGTTAGAAAGTTTCCATGTGATAATTTAAAGGTTCCTCATATGGGATGGAATTCGATAAAAATAATACATGATCATCCTCTGTTTAGAGGAATAGAAAATGGTGAGTATTTGTATTTTGTACATTCTTATTATGTAAAAACTGACATAAAACACTCTCTTGCTTCCTGTGACTATGGGTTAGATTTTTCAGCATCTGTTATAAGTGAAAAGGGGAACGTCATTGGGACACAATTTCATCCAGAAAAAAGTGGTGATGCTGGACTGAAAATATTAAAGAATTTTGTAGACATGTGCTAAAAATCTAATAAGGAGATTCTAATGGATATTGAAAACTATGCAAAAAAGGGGATAATAAAAGGTGAAAAAAACCTTGAAGAAAAAATAGCTCAGCGAATTATTGAAATTAAGGATATAAGCTTTGAGTCTGCAAAAAGGATTGCACAAGCAGCAATAACTGAAGTGAATTGTACACTTGATGCAGAGGGCGATATATTAACATCTACCAAATCTGGGGTTACTATGGGACAGTTTGGAGTAGGTTCGAGGGGTTTAGGTGATTTTTATGCACATGAAAAAATAGCAGAAGTAATTGGGGATACTAATGCAATTGTTGATAGTTCACATTTAGATGACTCCGGAGTAATAAAAAATATTGGAGGAGATTATATTGTTCTTACAGTTGATGGCCTCCACTCAAGGCTGAGCGATTATCCATTTCTTTCAGGGTTTCATGTTGCTAGAGCTTCATTAAGAGATGTTTATGTTATGGGGGCAAGACCACTAGCACTTTTTTCAGACATTCACATAGCAGATGATGGTGATGTAGCTAAAATATTTGATCATATTGCAGGAATCACAACAGTTTCAGAGATCACAGGTATACCTCTAGTGACTGGAAGTACTCTTCGAATAGGTGGTGATATGGTAATTGGTGAAAGAATGACCGGAGGTCTAGGAGCTATAGGAATTACTGAAACTTTAACCTCAAGAGTATTGACTCAAGAAGGCGATTTAATATTAATGACAGAAGGAGCTGGAGGAGGAACCATATCAACAACAGCTCTTTATTATGGGATGCATGAAGTTGTAGAAGAGACAATAAACTTGAAGTTTATAAAGGCATGTGAAGCCCTTTTGAAATCAGATTTAATCAATCATATTCATTCAATGACAGATGTAACTAATGGGGGAATTAGGGGTGATGCAAATGAAATTTCAAGAACAGCTAATGTTGGAATGGTATTTTATGATGAAGCAATAAAGGACTTGATTAACCAAAAGGTTTTTCGGATGCTTAGAAAGCTTGAAATTGATTACCTAGGAGTATCTTTAGATTCTCTGCTAATTACTATACCAGAAAAATATGCTGAAGATGTAATTGATTTAGTACAAAATGCTGGTGTTAAGATTGATATAATTGGGAAAGTTGTCCATGAAAAATCATCTAAGATAATAATTGATGGTGAAACAAAGGATTTTACTCCACAGTTTAGAGAATCTGCGTATACTCCTATAAAAAAAGCAGTTGGAGAAGACACCCCTAATAACTTTTCAGCGATGAAAGAAGCTGTTGATATAGCTGCAAAAGAAGCTTCTAATAAAAAAAGGAAAGTAGTAAAAAAACTAAAGGATGAAATTGTTTTTTAATTGTTTTCATCTTTATTTTCTTCTTTGGAATTATCTTCAACTTCAAGTGGCTCAACGACTAATATAGGTCCATCCTTATCAACTATTTTTACTTTTTCACCCTTTTGAATAATTCCGTCCTTAGTTCTCGCTCTCCAAAATTCTCCAAGGTATCTTATATAACCTTGAGCACTTGGTGACAGTTCATCAGAAGCTTCTGCAACATCTCCGATCATTTCACCAATTACTGGTTTTTTCTTTCTTACGTCCATAACTTTTTGAATAGCTATTATCGTAAGAACTAAAATAACAATGCTTGGAATTATAACAGCTATTGCCATGTCAATTTGCACATCTGCTGGTACAAAGTAGTCTGGATAGTCCATAGGTATTAGTAATACACTGCCAATAATCACACATACAACTCCTGCCAATCCAAATACGCCAAACCCAGGTTCCTGCAACTCAAGAATTAATAGTCCTGCACCTACTATTATTAAAAATAGTGCTGCAATATTTACATCGAAGCCCATGCCCATAAGCCCAAGCGTGATTGCGATTAAGCCAAATATTTCTGGACCATATCCAGGATTAGATATGCCAAAAATAAGTCCATAAATACCAAGGAGCATAAGCAAAGAGGAAATCAAAGGGTTAGATATTATGTTTAAGAAAGCTAATTGAAAGCTCGGCTCATAATACTCGATGCTAGCTTCGGTTGTGTTAAGTTCTTTTCCTTTGATGACTGTTCCATGAACGCTCTTTAGTAGTTCTTCACTATTTGGTGCTACATACTCTATAATATTCACATCAAGGGCTTGATCTGCGTTGAGATTCAAGTTTTTTGTGATAAACTCTTCTGCAATTGTTTCATTTCTTCCGTGCATGCTTGCTTTTTCTCTAGCAAAAGCAACAAGTGCATTGATTAACTTATCATCTTCAACAGGTTCTGAGAGTCGAACTGGTTGAGCAGAGCCTATTAAGGTATTTGGAGCCATTACAGCTATATCTGTACTAATTAGTATTATTGTTCCTGCAGACCATGCCTTAGCTCCAGGTGGATGTACATAACCAATGATAGGTACATCTGTATTTTCAATTAGTTCTATTATTCTGAATGTCTCTTCCAGTCCTCCACCCGGGGTGTCTAATTTTAGTATTATAGCTTCATAATCTTGGTTTTCAGCTTCATTTATAGCTTCTTTTAATATTTGATCGGAAGCTGGTGTAATTGCATTTGAAAGCTTTACAACTAACACAGTGTTTTGCTCATCCGCACTCACGGGAGCAATTGAAAAAAATAAAAGAGATAGTAATACAAAAAAGATAAATCTTGAAATAGATTTTTTTCTCATTATGGTTTACCTGATTTCATCTTTTTTTGTGCTACTGCTTCTGTTATACCTGCAATCTCACCTGCACCAGTAGTGCTAGTTATAACAATTAAATTTTGCTCTCTTGCTATTTCTGCAAGTGTTTGCAATTCTCTTAACTTAATTCCTACTGGCATATCTTGATAAAGGTTTGCAGCATCTTGCATTTTTTTGGCAGCCAAAAACTCCCCTTCTGAAAGTATAATTCTGGATCTTTTCTCTCTTTCAGCTTCAGCTTGTTTTGCGATTGCTCTATGCATAGTTTTTGGTAAAGTCACATCTCTTACAGTTACAGATGTCACTTTTATGCCCCAAGGGTCAGTTGAGGAATCAAGGATTTCTTGAATATCTTTGTTAATTTCTTCTCTTTGAGATAGAATATCATCAAGCTCAATTCGACCCATAACATCTCTCAAAGTTGTTTGTGAAAGCATTGCAGTTGCATATCTGTAATCCTCAACAGCTGTAACTGCAGCCCCAGGCTCAACAACTTTATAGTACACGATTGCATCAACGTCCACACTCACATTATCTTTTGTAATGACGTTTTGTTTTGGTACATCAATAGTAACAACTCGTAAATCTACTTTTACGGTTTTATCAATTATTGGTATTATCAAGAAAAGGCCAGGACCTTTAACTCCCTCAAATCGGCCTAATCTAAAAATGACCACTCTTTCGTATTCATTAACAACTTTAATGCTCTGTGAGAGGATAATTATTATAACAATTAATGTAGGTATTATATATTCACTAACCATATTTTCACCATGCTATGTTATTCTTCTTTGAAAGGTATTATACTTTGAATCTTATTGATTGAAATTGTAGTTATATAATGCAAATAAATTACGGCCCACTTACCATAATATTAATCGTTCATTATTTATAAATAAAGCGCAAAATAGAACAATTATTTTTAATTAGAACTTTGAAGTACGATACTAATATGATAATATTATCTAACCTAATTTAAAAAATACCAAATAGCTATAATAAATATAACGAAGGATAAAATGAAACAAAAATGTAAATATTGTGACGGTAAAGGGCACGAGATTATTTCTGTAGAAAGATGCAGTGAATGTAAAGGTACGGGGAAATCAAAATCAGTTGATTTAATGGCACTTTCTGAAAAAAATCTTGATAGTTTTTTATCAGAAGGGTCGTCTTGCCAAAGGTGTAATGGTAAGGGTGAAATTGTATCAACTAACAAGTGCGAATATTGTGAAGGCAAGGGAACTTTTTTTTACTGTGATAAATGTAAAACACCTATTTTTAAAGAAAATGTTGAAGAAAACCTTTGTCAAAATTGTAAAAGTAAACAATCCGTGCACTTTCTTGATGACTCTTGTACTTTAGAGGAGGTAGAAGTAGGGAAACTTTATCACGGTAAGGTAAATAGTCTACCACCATTTGGCGCATTTATAGATTTGAATTCAAGGATAAGAGGTCTTGTCCACACAAGCAATATCGACCATCCATTAGAGGAGAATTCGAATGTGGTGGTACTGGTAAAAGAGATAAAACAAAATGGAAACATGGATTTAATCCCAAAAAAAATTGAAACTTACAACAAAATAGAAGTTGAAAAAACTCTTCCCCTAGTAAAATCATCAGAACTTGAACAATTTATTGGGAAACATGTAAGGGTGGAAGGAGAAATTATACAAATAAAACAAACAGCTGGACCAACTATTTTTACGGTCTCAGACGAAGATGGTCTTATCTCGGGAGCAGCTTTTGTTAGAGCTGGAGAAAGGGCATATGAAGATATCCTATCTGATATGGTAGTGAGCGCTACTGGAGAAGTCACAGAGCGTGGTGATGAACTACAGCTCGAAATAATGAGTATGAAAAAGCTTACAGGTGATATGAGGGACGCTGTTTGGGACAGAATTGAATCTGCAATTGATAAAAGATCAGCTCCTTCAGAGACTGAATTTCTTGTTGATAGTGATATCTTAGAAAAGCTTCGCCCTTCTATGAAAGAAGTGGCAAAAGTGATTAAAAAATCAATCATTAAATCAAGGCCAATTATTTTAAGACATCATGCAGATGCTGATGGAATGACTGCAGCTCTTGCAATAGAACAAGCTATACTACCTTTAATAAATGAGATTGGAGGGTCAGATGCAGAGCACTTTTTCTATAAGAGATCCCCCTCAAAGGCTCCATTTTATGAGATGCTTGATGTAGTAAGAGATATTTCTTTTGCCCTTGAAGACTATTCTCGACATGGCCAAAAAATGCCCTTAGTAGTTTTGGTTGATAACGGATCTACAGATGAAGACGTACCTGCAATGAAACAAGCAAAGATATACGATATTGATATGGTTGTAGTAGACCATCATCATCCTGATAAAGAAGTTGACAATTATCTAAAAGCTCATGTAAATCCAGCACATTCAGGTGGAGATTTTGGTATTACTACTGGAATGCTTTGTACTGAAATTGCAAGAATGATAAATCCATATGTAGCAGAAGACATAAAGCATCTACCTGCAATATCAGCAGTTGGAGATAGGTCAGAAGCTCCAGAAGCAAGAAAATATATTGATCTTGTAAGTGATAAATATAGTTTGGATAACCTTAAAGATATAGCTTTAGCACTAGACTTCTCAGCCTTTTGGCTGAAATTTAGTAGCGGAAAAGGAATAGTTGACGATATTGCTAATTTAGGAAACAAAAAAAGGCATAATCAAATAGTATCACTTTATTGTGAACAAGCAAATGATATGATAAAATCTCAGTTAGATGCTTGTATCCCTAACGTAAAATCTAGAGAATTGCCAAATGGAGCCATATTAAATGTACTGGATGTTGAAAACTTTGCACATAAATTCACGTTCCCCCCACCAGGAAAAACTTCTGGCGAAGTCCATGACATTTTAGTGAAACGGTACGGAAATGTTCCAATAATCACTATTGGGTATGGCCCTGATTTTGCTGTAATTCGGTCAAAAAAACTGAAAATGAACATTCCACAACTAGTTAAAGAACTACACGAAGAGGTTGCGGGTGCAGGAGTAAGTGGTGGCGGTCACTTGGTCGTAGGAAGCATTAAATTTGTTGAAGGGAAACGTACAGAGGTTCTTGAACTCCTGGCTAAAAAAATAGGAGAAACAGAGGTAGAAAGCTAAAACCTTAGTCCATTCTCATGATACGTATCATTGCTTTTACGGGTACACTTGATATGGATTCAGTACCTCGTTTATCAACTAAGACGGCAGCTCCTACTGGCAAGGCTCCAAACTCTTTAAGTTGCTTTATTACTTGAGAAATAGTTGATCCTGAGGTTATTACATCATCTACTATGATACATCTTTTGCCATCAACATTTCCAAAGTTACGACTTATTATTCCACCGGGATGTGTGTTATCTACTCGTTGACCTAAAACATGGAATACAGCGAACTCGGTTCCTAGTTCTTCAGCCATTAAGCTTGCAATAGGGACTCCACTTGATGTAGTGCCTACTATGGTGTCAACATCTTCATTTGTTTGGCTTAAAAGGTCTAAAACCATATCAGCCATAACTTTTGATATATACCTTAGTCTATAGGAGCTTTTACCAATACTACTCCAATCTACAGAAATATCTTTTGGGGCTTGAATCTCTTCACCCTTTCTTGCCCTTGAAAGCAACCAAGTAGCAGTTTCTCTTGAAACATTAAGTTCATCTGCAACTTGTCCGGTGACTAGCCCTTTAGCCTGAAGATCTACGGCTTTTTGAATTAATTCTTCAATATTTTTCATATAATCCCCTGTATGTTATCATGAATAATTAATTTATTGTACTTTTTGTGAAATGTTATAGTTTTCTTTTTCTGCTTTTTTTTAAAGAAGACCCACAAACTGGGCATACACTCCCAGCCTTGAATTTTTTTTTACATCCAGTACACTTTTTAATCCACAAAATAACATCTTCAATTTTTTTTTGAGCAACGGGTTTTACGTTAAGCTTTAGCAAAAGTGCTACATTTTGAACTGAAAAGTCATCTGTAAGTAAAACTGATTTTCCCTTATACTCTAAAGCTTTAGCTAATATGTCAATATCAGTCTTTGAAAGGGAATCTATATCCATGCTATATTTAGCAATCTGATTTACCTTGTTAATATAATCAGTTTTTGGGCTTTCCACAAATAAAGTATGTTGTGATGCAATTTCTAAATTGTTTTTTGCTTCTGTACTATATAATTCTTTGATTACAGAAGGTACTGTGATTATGCAGAAATCTTTTAAATCAATTTTTTCTATAAATGCTGCGGAATCAGCGATAACACGCTTCATTATCAATTCTCCAATAAAGAAAAGTGGAATTGCATGTATAGTTTGACTAACACAATAAATACATTATTAAAGAATGTTTATTTTATAGGTTAACACTAGTTGTTATATGTATATTAGTTTAACCTGCCTGAGGATAGAAATGTATGGATAATAAACTTGTAAGAACAAAAATTGTTAAAGAACTTAAAAATTATATCAAAAAAACCGGATTAGAAGGCGCAGTTGTTGGAATAAGTGGAGGAATTGATTCATCTTTGACCACATTCCTGATAACCGAAGCTATTGGGGCAAAAAAAGTATTGGGGATTCACATGCCTCAGGGGCGCTTAACTAGTAAGAAGGAATCAAATGATGCATTTGAAATTGCAAACCAATTAGGTATAGAATATATGATAATAGATATTGATCCTATATTTGATTCTTACAGAGAACAGTTGAGTTTAATGGACTCTAGTTTAAAAGTATACTCAGAAGCAAACCTCAAAGCAAGAATAAGAATGTCTATTCTGTACTATTACTCTAACCAGCTAAATAAGCTTGTTATAGGCACAGGAAATCGCACTGAATTGTTATTAGGATATTATACAAAATATGGAGATGGTGGTGTTGACATAGAACCTATAGGCGATTTATATAAGACACAAGTTCAAGAACTTGCTCATCATGTTGGTATCCCAGAACATATCATTTGTAAACCCCCATCTGCAGGTCTGTGGCCAGGCCAAACAGATGAAGAAGAGTTAGGATTACCTTATGAAACTATAGATTCTATTTTGATGCTGTTAGATTGTGGACTTTCAAAAAAAGAGATATTGAACAAATCAACGGCATCTCCTGAAGATATAGAATATTTATTGAAAAGAATTGAAAATAATAGGCATAAAAGACATCCACCAAGTACATTTGACATTATCAGTAGAGGTTAAGTAGATGGGAAAATGTTACTATGCCTTCCTTGTTGCATAATTCGAATTAATGGCTTTGCAAGATGGCGACGTGCTCCAGGCGGTACCTCATAAAAACCAGGACTAATATCTCTTTTTAGTTCAATAGCTTGTTTTAAACTACTGTTTTTTTTACACTTTTTACACCTATAACCCTTATTCTTCCCAGCTGATTCCATTCTTTTTTTGCATGAAGGGCAAATTGGATTAATAATTTCATAATATTTGGTAAGTGTTTTAATATGTATCTTTTCAATATTCAACGTAGAACCCATAACACTCCCAAACAAAACTACAATATCCCCTGGTAGTAATTTTTTTATTATATGCCTAAATTGTTTAGTAGGTTCGTAAGCTGCACAATCCAGTTTATAACCATAATCATCACAAACTCTTAAAATTATATGGCCGCCATGTAGAGTTTTAGGAATACTGTCAACTATGCACCTGACTTTATAAGATTTCATATTAACTATTTTTTTAATAGTATCTACAGCCAATATGTGCATATCAGTTCCTTGGTTTGTTCGGAAAAGTGCACTATTTTCAACACTTTCAGATTTTAACATAGAAATAAATTGAAAGATACTTTCTATGCAAGATCCCCTAATTCCATAAAGTACAGGATCCCCAGATTTTGGGATGCATACTGCTTTTTTTGCTGTAGTGTCTACATTATCCCATGTTTTTGGGTATGTTTTTTTGTGAGCCATAAAAATGGTTTTCTCATCAACATATCTTAAATTACCCCAAGCTTCTCTTTTTCTATAAGCTATATATTCATATGTATAGTCCATCTTATCATCAAATACTGCTCCACAAGCTGCAAGTGCACCTATCAAACCTCTTCCATTTTTAAAGCCTTTGTACTCTAAGCTCATTCTATTGATCATACTTATAGCTGAATTTATTTCAATAACACTTCTTGTTGCTTCCCTAAAGAAGGCAACAAGTTGACTTTGTGCATTCTTAGAAATATTATCGGGTACAAAGACAATACCTGGATTTGTATTTTCATCAGATAAGCGAGAAAGTTGAAAAACTCGTTTACTAACATGTTTTATTACATCTTGGGGAACTTCGGTATTAATTTGTAGGGCAACAGCAGCATTACCTCTTGTTTTATAAGGAATTGTTGGATTTAGTCGAATTAATAATAAGTCCTTGGAAACTTCTCCAAACTCTATTAACTCATCTGCCAGAGTAGTACATAAAAATGTTGTGCACATACCTTCTCTTGAATCTGTATCATCAATTCCAATAATCATGCTGTAATCTCAAGTACATTAAATTATTAGTATTAACTCGTTTTATGGACAATTATATATATATGTGTATATGTATATACGGTATAATTATGACAAAAGAAGTCCTTATACATCAAGTAATTGATGTGCTAAGACAGTCAGGCTTCATTGTGTCCGATCGCTGCAACATTAGGCCAAGGTGCTTTGATCTTGCTGCTAGGCGGGATGACATATTACTTTTTTGTAAAATATTATACAATATAGATGGTCTGAATGAAGAAACTGCTAAAGAAATAAAAGCTTTAGCTAGCTATCTAAATGGGTCACCGTTAATAATTGGAGCAAAAACAAGAGATCAAATGCTAGAGGATAGTGTAGTATATATGAGGTATGAAATACCTGCACTTAATGCACAAACTCTATATGACTATTTGGTTGAAGGGGTACCTCCACTTGTTTCTGCTGCTCCCGGTGGTCTCTATGTATCAATAGATGGAGACGTTCTTAAAAAAGCTAGGATTGATACATCTTTATCCTTAGGATCTCTGTCATCACTTATTGGGGTATCCAGACGTACCATAAGCAAGTATGAAGAAGGTGGAATGGCAGCATCAATTGAAGTTGTTCTACAGCTAGAGGATCTTCTAGATGTTGCTCTAGCAAGATCAATAGATTTCCTCAACTCATTCAATGAAATTCCATCAGTTCCCAACACCGAGAATGATCCAAACCAGCAACCAAAAGTTCCAAATGATAGTGTATTAGAAACACTACATCTTTTAGGATATAATGTACTTTCCACATCTCAGGCACCATTTAAAGCTGTTTCAAAAGATGAAACAAATATTATGCTGACAGGTATAAGTGAATACAGTAGTTCGATGCTAAAAAGAGCTCACCTAATGAGTAATATTTCTTTAATTACTGAAACAAGATCTGTCTTCATCATAGATGGGCATCTAAAATCGGAATCAGTGGAGAGCACAGTTTTAATCGAAAAAGAAGAACTTAATAAAATATCTGACCCCGATGATTTACTTACACTTATAGAAAATAGGATGAACTATAAGTTATCATAATAATTTATGTTAGCTCTTTTGAGTGAATCATACATATATTCTTGACAAATATGCTTAAGTTTAGCTCCAAAACTATAATATAGTGAAACTTCATAAGGAGTCTCAATGATTTTTAATATAGCAGTTTTAGCTTCTGGTAGAGGCTCGAATTTACAATCTATTATAGATAATATTGATAACGGTTATATTCCAAATGCGTCTGTTAAACTTGTGGTCAGTGATGTAAACAAAGCATATGCACTACAGCGAGCTAAAAAACACTCAATTGAATCATTATACCTAAACCCATTAGAATTCAAATCAAAAAAAGAATATGAAAAACTATTAATCGAAAATCTCCAAAAAAGAGGCATTGATTTAGTTTTATTAGCAGGTTACATGCGCCTTCTCGGAAATTCGTTCATATTACAGTATAAAAATAAAATAATGAACATTCATCCATCTTTACTCCCTTCTTTTAAAGGTTTAGATGCACAAAAACAGGCTTTGGAATACGGGGTGAAAGTCTCAGGGTGTACAGTACATTTTGTTGATGAAGGTATGGACTCCGGTCCCATAATCTTACAGGAGGCTGTTAAAGTCTGTGAAAATGATACTGTTACATCCTTATCTGAAAGAATTCTTGAAAAAGAACATATAATATACCCAGAAGCTGTAAAACTATTTGTAGAGGGTAAACTTAAAGTGGAAGGCCGGATTGTAGTAAATGATTAACTAAGGTTATTTTAACTAATTAATATTATCTTCATTAAAAAACAGTGGATGAGTAACAATGTCTTATATTTCAGAAATGGATTCAGAAATAAGTAATGTTTTAGAATTAGAAGCTCAACGCCAACAAGATAAACTAAATTTAATAGCTTCAGAAAACTATGTGAGCCCTGCAGTTATGGAAGTACAAGGGTCTATTATGACAAATAAGTATGCTGAGGGCTATTCTGGGAAAAGATATTATGGTGGTTGTGAATATGTTGACATAGCAGAAGATTTAGCGATTGAAAGGGCAAAAGATCTATTTGGTGCAGACCACATAAATGTGCAACCTCATTCTGGTTCAGGCTCAAATATGGCCGTTTACTTTTCAGTTTTAAAACCTGGAGATACGATTTTGTCAATGGATTTAACCCATGGTGGACATCTTTCTCATGGAAGCCCTGTAAACTTTGCGGGTCAGCTTTATAACATAATACCTTACGGTGTTGATAAAGAGACTGAAAAATTGGATTATGAAGCATTGATGGACTTAGCTAAAAAACACCGGCCAAAGATGATTGTTTGCGGTGCATCTGCTTATACTCAAGAAATTGATTTCAAGCAATTTAGAGAAATCGCAGATTCAGTTGATGCTTATCTTTTATCTGATATTGCTCACATTGCGGGTTTAGTTGCAGCAGGAGTACACCAAGATCCTGTACCATACTCTGATTTTGTTACAACAACTACACATAAAACTCTGAGGGGGCCAAGAGGTGGTATGGTAATGTGTAAAGAAGAATATTCAAAGGCCGTAGATAAGTCTATTTTCCCTGGTATTCAAGGGGGCCCTTTGATGCATGTTATCGCCGCAAAAGCTGTTGCTCTTAAAGAAGCCCAGACAACTAAATTCAAAGAAGATCAAGAAAGAACAGTTGGGAATGCGAAAAGATTATGCGATAAACTAGTTGAGGATGGATTCTATTTGGTCTCAGGTGGTACTGAGAACCACATGATGCTTATTAATCTAAATAAGCAAGGTGTGACTGGTAAAGAAGCAGAAGCTGCATTTTGTAAAGCTAATATAGTCTTAAACAAAAACACAGTTCCTTTCGAAACTAGAAGCCCATTTGTAACTAGTGGGGTCAGAATAGGGACACCGTCTGTAACAACAAGGGGTATGACCATAAAGGACATGGACAAAATAGCAGATTTTATAGATCAAGTCATTATTAATGAGGAAAGTGATACCACTCTTAAAAAGATTGGTGACGACGTCAAGAGCTTATGTCATAAGTATCCCATTTATAAAAACTTTCAATAATAGGTGAAATGATGAGTGCACCTTCTTCGGAATCAAAGATAATCGATGGCAGAAAATTAGCAAAGAAAATAGAGACTAGAGTAAAAAAAGAAGTAGAGGATCTAAATGAAAGAGGAATAAGTCCCTGCTTATGTTCTATTCTTGTGGGAAATGATCCTGCTTCGAAACTATATATCAAGCTCAAACATAAAGCCTGCGAGAGGGTTGGCATAACTGCAAAAGACTTTCAGCTATCTGCCGATGTATCTCAAGAGGAGCTAATCGATTTAGTTAAAGAGTTAAATAAAGATCAGAGTATCCATGGCATATTAGTCCAACTGCCATTACCTCAAAATATAAATGATAAAAAGATAATGGAATCTATAGACACATCAAAAGATGTAGATGGTTTTCATCCTCTTAATATGGGTAATTTGCTCATTGGGAATGAGAAAATAGTTCCATGTACACCACATGGAATTATTCATGCTCTTGAAGAATACAATGTAAACATCCAAGGAAGCAACGCAGTAATTGTAGGACACAGCAATGTTGTTGGCAAACCACTTGCTTCAATGCTATTAAATAGAAATGCAACGGTTAATGTGTGCCACGTATATACAAATGATTTAGCAAATTTCACAAAACAAGCAGATATACTAATAGTTGCTACTGGAGTGAAACATTTGATAAAAGCTGAAATGGTTAAAAGTGGGAGTGTTATCTTTGATGTTGGAATCACAGAGGAAGATGGCAAAATCTATGGAGACGTGGATTATGAAAATGTTATTGATAAATGCTCTTTAATAACTCCAGTTCCAGGAGGAGTTGGCCCAATAACTGTAGCTACTCTATTAGAACATGTTATACAATCTACTAAAATATCCATAAATGATACTTAAAGTAGCCCTACTTTTTATTGAATAGAAATAAAATCCATATTTAAGATTGGTTTAGATGGTAATTGATTCGAGTATATGTGGATTAAATATTGGTGATAAATACCCAACTAGACTGATGGGTGTGCTAAACCTTAGTGATGAATCATTCTATAAAGCATCTGTGGTAGACGAGGACTCCTTACTTGACGTTGCTGAAGATATGATTTGCAAAGGTGCAGATATATTAGATGTTGGAGGTAGATCAACATGGCCCTTAGCAACTCCTATTTCAAAACAAACTGAAAAGACACGGTTAATGCCAGCTTTGGACACACTTTGTAATAATTTAAACATCCCAATTTCAGTAGATACTATGTTTGCTGATATAGCAGAAGAAGCCTTGAACCGTGGAGCACATATAGTAAATGATGTATCTGGGCTGACCTCGGATGCAAATATGGTGACTGTGCTTAGGGAATACGATTGCCCTGCAATTTTAATGGCATCAAAAAACAAAATCGGTGATCCAAGAGGTATAGATGAGGTAATATCTGCTCTTGGAGAGATTTTGAAGAAAGCACAATTGAATGAAATAGACACATCTAAGCTTATATTAGATCCTGCGATAGGAAAATGGGTGCCAAATAAAACCGCTACACATGATTTTGATGTTATTGATAACTTTGAAAGACTTAGAGTATTTAATAACCCGATTCTAGCTGCAATATCTAGAAAATCAGTAATTGACGCAATTATTAATAAACCTCCAGAAGAACGACTACTTGGTAGTCTTGCAGCAACATCAATTGTCGTTAATAAAGGTGCACATATTATCAGAACCCATGATGTCGAGCAAACAGTTGATGTTGTAAAGGTCGCTACAGCTCTTCGTTCGTTGCCAATTGAGGATACTGGAAATGGGGTTTCTATAAAAGTATTGGATATA
>Ga0207421_10002593_pt1 | contig 22292 bp, 24 predicted proteins | sample SodLakKL_010_SED_4_FD_187542 | JGI IMG/M metagenome (GOLD analysis project Ga0207421, IMG submission 187542) | Alkaline sediment microbial communities from Lake Tanatar, Kulunda Steppe, Russia - 8KL_010_SED (SPAdes) (version 2) | ecosystem: Environmental > Aquatic > Non-marine Saline and...
GGATTCGGTAGTAATCGCGTCTCAAAATGGCGCGGTGAATATGCCCCTGCTCCTTGCACACACCGCCCGTCAAACCATCCGAGTTGATCCTAGATGAGGACATTCCACAAGGGATGTTCGAATCTGGGTTCGGCAAGGAGGGTTAAGTCGTAACAAGGTATCTGTAGGGGAACCTGCAGATGGATCACCTCCTACGAAAAAAACCCAACTTGGTCGGTGGATAAACACCAATTTTCATTGTACGTCTGAAAAAAATCTTCAACTCTTTTCTAAAATGATGTCATCAGCAAAAATAAGATCAAGTAATTTTTTACTGTATTGGGAGTACCGTCCCATAATCGTGTTTCTCTCTTTTTCTAGAATCTCTGCTAGTTTGCTTAGTATCAAAAAATTCTTGAATCAACTTTTCGTCTTTGGTCATCTCCTTAAGTTCATCCCTATCGAATTCTTTCACAAATTGTTTCATAACGTCTTCTGTAAAAAATTCGTCACTCTTATTTGGATTCAAAACGGCATAAGAATGTGGGCTCTGAGCTAATGGGGACAATTTATAGTTTATCAACAGACTATCTATGCTCTTACGAAAGTATTTACCGCACATCAATCGCCTGATAGCCGGTTTATTTACGTACGGCAACATATCTTTTAAAAATTTAGACAAATTCACACGGTTGGTATTTTTGTAAGTATTCCATTTATCACTGTATTCATTTTTGACAAAAAGTTCTCTTCCGATCTCTTTTCTTATGGTTTTAGCTTTTAAAAAGTAAGGAGGTTTACGCAGTTTATCATCGACCCTTTTCACAGCCTCTAACGATTCTTCTTTTAAGTGCTTGAGGCTGAGAGGTTCATCTCGTTCCTCCTCTATGTATTGGAAATCGTGAATAAACTTTTCTCTACCGTATTTCCTTATGATAGATTTGTTTATTTCGATTATTTGGAACTCTCTGATTCTCAGTTCCATGTCTGGTCAATACCAAATATTATCCTTGTACGATTTAAGTGTTTCGCTAAGAATCGAAATTTTCTAGAAAGATCATATATCCGGATCAGTTTCTTCACTGCCTATGAGAACGACTCTACTGCTCTTTTTTTCTGCCAGTATATCCAGCCCCAACAACCTACTTTCCTTTTTCGCAAACCCCATGATCGTCTCATGAGAAGGCATATTGTCCAGGGACATCCTGCTTCTAGAGTCCCCCACAAAAACGTATCCTTTTGCTTCGATGAAATTCGGTTCGGCCCTTTCGATCATATCTGCATATTCAAGCTCCCAACCGATGTTCCAATTTTTTACCAAGGTGTGCCGGACCACGGTTCTAGTTTCAAAAGAAGGTAAAAGTTCTAAAGACTCTATGATCTTGTTCCAAAGTTTTTTTGAACTCGGCACGCACAATTTTTTAAATATATCTTTATTGGGAGCCGAAAGAGTGATGTATAATTGAGTGGGTAAACTATCCAATTCTGCAAGGAGTTCGGGCCTTGTCCCATTAGATACCAGAAAGGTAGTCATGCCTCGTTTTTCATACTCCTCTATAAGGTCAGATAAGTGAGGGTACATGGTGGGTTCTCCAGATAAACTTATCGCGACTTGATTTGGTAGTCTAGCTTCTTTCCACATCCTTTCAGAACATCTATCATCCCCTCGAAAGCCACTGACTAGATCTTTCTGCACCTCTAGACTTCTACTCACTATCTCCTCGGGTTCGTCAAATTCTACTTTATCTCTATCTTCATAATCCTGATATCTCCAGCAGAAGAGACATGATTGATTACAAACATCTAGAGAAGGAGACATCTGTAAGCATCTATGGCATTCAATTCCATAAAAATCCTCCTTGTAGCAGGACCGACCTCTTATAAGCTTTTCTCTCACCCAGTGACATAATTTTACTCCACTCTCTTCACCCGTTAGTGCATAACCGTGTTTTTCAAGTATCTCCTTCTTCTCTTCTTTCATGATTCAAAACTCCAATAAGGATCTTTGTTTTCCTTCCTCTTCCTTTTCATCTTTTTTCTTTTCTTTCTTTTCTTTCTTTTTCTCTCTTTTTTTCTCTTCTACAGTCTCTTTTTTCTTCTCGAAAAATAAAGCCCTTACTTCCTCTGAATCTGACGTAGTGTCCAATAAATAAGCTACTTCACCTGCATTTAATCCACAGTCCTCAGTAAGTTTTTTTCTTATGTCTGAATCATTTTTGAAAAGGTATTTTAAATACGGGAAGAAAGCCGAATTGACTTTACTAGATGTAGAGTGTACATGAGGTGCAACCTTCCTACTTATATTGCTTTTTATATTTCTGGTCCTTTTAGAACTGCTCATCTTTCTTATCCATGTAGGAAATGCATACCGAGTCCAACCTGTATGCGAACGTCTTTTAGCGGAACATACACCAGCAGTCATGGCATCTCTAGCATAGGTCCAAGAGCGGTACCACTGTCGTTTAGTAACTCTCCCCAGATATATGTCTGCTTTAGCTAACCATCGATAACCATCCAACAGTTCCCTGGCATCGTCGTATTCTCTGGGTAGATTTTCGTCCACCCAAACTATCAATTCTGAGGGGTTTTCGTCGAGATCCCTGACACTCTCTTTAGCCTCGATGGGATCACTATTTTTTAGGATATCCTTCAAAGTAGGAAATATCTCCGCTTTCCTATTTCTATATCCGAGGGCATCTACGTCCTTGTGGGTCAAGCGTCCATCTTTACCCAGGCAAAGACTTTCTAGGTCCCTGACCGCTGATCTAACATCTCCTTCACATCTTTCAGCTATAGCCCTTAATGCACTTATCTTGAACTCGATCCCTTCGTTCTCACAGATACCCTTCAATAGAGCAGTCACTTTTTCCTTTTTGACCGGTTCAAAATCTATTTTTTTACACAATTTTTTTAAGACGTCGGATCGTCTGGTCAGACCGTAATAGTCGTTGGCTATAAGCACGATGGGCTGTACGGTTTTTTGGATGGTCATCACGATCTCATTTATCCCTCCCTTGTCTTCCTTGCCGAATATATTATCGGCCTCATCCAATATCAACAGAGTACGTTTTCCCTCTTTATACGGAGTGAAATCCCCAGATTCAGAAAATGTATCATCTACCGCGCTCCTGCCCACGAAGTTCTTTATAGACTTTCTGTTCCTTTGGTCCGATGCGTTCATCTCCAGCTTTTCCCATCCCATCTCATCAGCTAGTGCTATAGCTGATGTTGTTTTACCTATGCCTGGCTTTCCAGCGAGTATGACCGCCTTTTTAGAAGGTTTTCCAGCCACCCATTTGCTAGCCCAGCTCTTTAATTCATCAGTGGCTTTTTTATTACCCACTACCTGGGATAGAGTATTAGGCCTATACTTTTCAGTCCAATCTTCCTTGGTGGCTGTGATATCTCCACCTCTTGTCTGTGACTCCATCTTAAACTGAGATGATAGGTGACATTATTTAGACTTAATGCTCCTCTCAGATCTTTATTAACCCTACTACCACCGTTGCGATCCCTACTCCTATAACTCCAAAGAAAGTGTAATCGATCAATCTTTTAGACCTGAGACTTCCATCGAGTTCCCAATATTCTACCATCGTAAAACGGTTCAAAGTGACACGGCCGTAAACGTGATCTCCTTCTTCAAAATCTAAGGCATCGTCCGAATCCAAAATAAAACCTATTTCTTCGTCTATTTCCACATAAGTCCCCAATCCTTCCAATCTTTGGGGAGGCCTTCCTATAAAAGTTATTGTACCGTATACAAGAACTTCGTCCCCTACATCATAAGATTCATAACTCAGATCAACCCTATCTTCCGACAACTGAGAAGGTGATGCTCCAAATATAGGCCAAAAGGCTACTGCCAAAAAAGACCCTATTACAACTAAAACCAAACCCGTTGCAAATATCCGCTTGTTCATGTCTCTACAACGCTATTTTGATATTTAACAGTGACGCCCCTCGACCGTTAAAAAAAAAGAAAAGATTTTTTTATTTTAGGAGATCCATAACTCCTTGTATCTGATCCAAGCCGAGTTCTTTCAATTTTTCTTCTTTTGGAATACCGTCTTCCGTCCAACCTCTTCTTTTGTAGACCGCATCGCACAACTTCTGATACTGATCCTCTCTGTACTCTCTCAATTTTTTCACTTTTTCTTTTACAGATAGGTTTTCAGGGTCCAACCCTGCCTCCTTTTGTAGCTGCTCGTCGTACCTTTCTTCTCTCGACTCGTACTCCGTCTCCGTCACAGGACCTACGGACCTATAAGGCACTTGGTCGTCCTTTCTTGTACCGTCTCCCATCTTAAGATTGAAGACTCTCTGGAAATTATAAACCCGCTCCGAATGTTTTATCAAGTCATCGGGATCGGATTCTCTTCCAGTTACCGCTGAATAGAAATCGGCGTACCATTCAAGATGTTTTGGAACTTTTTCAGGAGCTTCGGTTTCCTCGTTATCTTGTGGAGTTATATCATTCCAAGGTAGTTTACAGAGGCCGTTTATGCCGAACCAAGTCCTCCACATAGGGAACCAGAACAGGGCTTCTGCCTTATCTTCAAATGTCGGCATGTGGTTTTTTACCATGTCTAAGAAGATGAGCCATGCTTCATCGTGCTGAGGGCCTTTCAAAGCTAGACCGTAGCCCCCTTGCTGGGCTAGTGATTCTTTTGTAACGTATTCCGAGTACTCTAACCCCTTACATTCCATGCCGATGTCTTCCATCATATCTCTATCGGCACCAAATTTTTCTTCGAAGTGATCTTTCATCCGCTTTACGCCTTGGCCGACAACAGCTCCAAAACCTTCTCCTCTTGCCATCTGATGGACGATCTCCAAAGCGGCTTCTTTACTTCCAAATTCAAGGATCACGTTATCCATCACACCTTTGGGTATCAAACCCTTCTCCGCACATTCCATGGCAAAAGCCGTGGCGGTACCTACGCTGATGGTATCTAAACCATAGGCATCACAGTAGAAATTCATCTCGATTATATGGTCGGGATCGAATATACCACAATTACTACCCACGCCTGCTATGGTCTCGTACTCGGGCCCATCTACTAGTACTCTTTCCCCTTTATAGGGACCGCTGCTTATTTTGAAATCCGTCACACAATGTGCACACTGAACAGTACAGCCTTTGACACATCCGTCGTATCCCTCGTCGAATTTTTCTTCAAAAACTTCTTCTCCTATCTTATGACCTTCTTCATGACTACCATACTGGAAATTTTTAGTCGGTAATAGATCGAAATCATTCATTATAGGTGTAAGATGTGCGGTTCCGACTTTGGCCATGCGATTCTGTTCTTTATCGAGTTGGAATATCTCCTTAGAATGTTGTTTTCTAACTTTTTTTAACCTTTCAGGGTCTGCTGGATTTATGGCGGTATTACCCGGATCCGATCTTACAACGAGCGCCACCAAATTTTTGTTTCTGAAGACGGTACCTGTACCTCCTCTCCCGGCCTGTTTGTATCTTGTCTCATCTCGACCCTGATCGTACCATGAAAAGTTCAATAATCCAAATCGTGTGTTTTCGGCGCCGGGGCCACTGGTAACCACGGAGATCGATCTAGGTTCGTCTCCACCATATAGCTCAGTCAGTCTTCTAGTGACACCATAAGCATCTTCAGGAAGGTCCTCCGGTGGTTCATGGAAACTGATGGTATTCTCTTTTCCATCGATGAAGACGATGACTTCTCTTTCCGCTTTCCCATGTATCTCCAAGGCATCGAATCCAGAGAACAAAAGATACGGACCAAAATAGCCTCCAACATTTGAGTCTATAGGTATATCTGTCAGTGGAGAAATAGTTGTAACGATACTGTTTCCACTGCCGGGATAGATCGGGTCTCCACCCAAGGGACCTGACGATATACATAATGCATTTTCAGGATCATCCCATCTTGTATCTTCTTTTACCGCATTCCACAGAAGCCAAAGATCGAATCCTCTTCCACCGTTAAACAACTCCTTCATCTGTTCAGTGACTTCGTCTACCTGAAACTCCATATCGCCAAGATCTATCTTCAATACCTGATCGGCGTATCCTTTCTCTATCTTCTTTGGGTCGTAATCATACCTCTTGATGGCCTTCATTTTAGTCTTCATGATTATCTCTTCTCATCCTGAGGATAATTTGAAAACATATATCAATGTTCTCATTTGATCTGAGTCGGTATCGGACCATAATACTTTAATAATTTCTTAGGTATATGGTTAGTTCATGAAGCTGTATATAGAACTCTACTTTGATGCATCTGGTATGGATCCTATGGAAGTGATAAGGAAAGTCAAAGACATAGGTTTCGAACCTGTATTAGGGGAATATGATTTTCTCTACGAATATGATACTCCCGCAGAATACGGAAAGATCGTGGAAGAGCTAGCCGATACGTTAAGAGACACCAAGGCGACTTTCAGATTGATCACGAGGAAAGAGTAAAAGTTACCTATCTCTGCAAAAGTCTTCGATTATCCTAGCGTGATCGAAAGCTAGTTCAGGAAGCTCGTTGATAGAAAAAAAATCAGCGGAAGCAGCGTCGCTTCCACCCTTCAGATCGCCATCTAATATACAAAGAAAAAATACGGTCGATACCATATGCCCTCTAGGATCCCGGTCAGGTGAAGAGTAAACCCCTACCATTTCCCTTATCTTAGTTTTGAGTCCTGTTTCTTCTTCAACTTCCCTAACCACTGCGTCTTCAACTGGTTCGTTATATTCCACAAAACCACCAGGAAGTGCATAAAATCCTTTAAAAGGTGGATTTTTCCTTTCTATCAAAAGTATTTTGTCTTCTTTTACGATCAGGCCGTCGACTGTAAGGGTGGGATTCCTGTAAACTTCGCTTTTATGCTCTTGCTTTAGTGTTTTGTAATCTTTGAGCAACCGTTCACCTGCTGGAGTCAACATAGAACCTCTTTTCTTGCTCCCTCCTCTCTGACTCTTTACGAATTCCTCCTTTGCGTTCTCTTCCATCTTCTTGATGATCCCCCATGCATGTCTATAGGACATATCCATCTTTTCTGCGGCTCTAGATATAGAACCAGTTTCATCTATAAACTTCAAAAGTTTAGCTCTTCCTTCGCCGATGATGAATTCGCCGTTTTTTTTCAACATACACTTACATTCCAATCTATACATCGTTAAAGAGAATGAACTAGGAGAGTAATTAGTTTAACGTTTGACAATTTTCATATTTGTAAAAATAATAAAATACAAAAAGCTTAATAGGGACAACTCACATATGTATTGTTGCACAATTGCGTCAACTTAGGGATGCTTATTTGAGGTAGATCGCCCGGACATATATAGATAAATTTGACAGGATGAAAATATGCTGGATAGAGAATTGGTCAGGGATCAGAGGCACCTAAAAAATCTGCATCAGTCTCGATTTGCAGATGAGCAAGATGATTTCTTCGTTTGTCTCGGCAGGGCAAAAGAAGTCTCATCCGGGCACGAGTGCTTTCAAAACTGCATAGATAGAGTTTTGTCCGAGGGGTATTAGGCGAGTAAATAGTTTTGATCAGAATTAACTTATTTTCACTTGATTTTTGATATTTGGAGAATATCATATGCCCAATGCTTAAATAATCATACAAAGATTGCCCTATGCTGTGATAAATATGGATAAAGACGTAGCGAGAGGGAAAGCTAGGAAAGAAAAAGCTAAAGATCTGAAAACTGCGGCTAAATACGAAAAAAAGGCGGCTAAGCAAGAGAAAAAAATAGGATCGTATGAAGAAAAAATAGAAAAATATAGAAGCAAAATAGAGAAGTATAGGGAGAAAAGAGAAAAATATAAAGACAAATTCAGAGACGCTAAAAGCAAGGAAAGAGATTACTTAAAAGAGGCAAAACAGTCAGGGGTACGGAGTGCAGAGGATAGAAGAGAAAAAGCTAAAGCCTTAAAAAAAGAAGCAAAATATGACAAAAAAGCAGCTAGACAGGATAATAAGATGGCGAAATACCAGGACAAAATGGAAAAATACAAAAATAAGATAGAAAAATACAAAGAAAAAATCAACGATTATAAGGAAAAGATCAGAGACGCTAAAAGCAAGGAAAAAGATTACATGATGGAAGCCAGAAAAGGGGAAAGAGGCATTTAAAAATATAGATCTGGAACTATGATAGAGTTCAAAGAAGAAACAGAGAAAAATCGATATTACGATCCATCAAAGGGTAAAAGGATATCAGAAGAGATACTCATAAGAAAGGACCCTTTGACTGGAAAGACGTGCAGGATATTGGACAAGCCTCTACCTATTTCTAAAGGAGCGGACATCGAAGAAGAGACTAAAAAAGGTGGATTCTGTCCATTCTGTAATGATCAAGTTTACGACGTGGGCGCTAGAGACTCTGAAGTTTTAAATGATCAACTGCTCGAAAGAGGTGAAGCCATACTCTTATCAAACATCAGTCCCTACGCTGATAAATCGTTGGTTATAAGACTGACTGAAGACCATCACATCCCATTAGAAAAATTCCAGTCGATTTATTTTACAGACGCTTTCGAACTCATGTTGGAGTACCTAAAAAGAGTCCAAAATTTAGGATATACCACCATAATGATGAACTACCTTAAGCCCGCAGGTAGCACCATAGTTCATCCTCATATGCAACTTTTGATCTCGCATCATCCTCTAGATCATCAAAGAAGAAACTTTGAAGCCTGTGTAAAATATCACGAAAACTACGGAAATAACTACTGGGAAGATCTGATAGAAAAAGAAAAAGATAGTGAAAGATATATCAAAAATGTAGGAAGATCTGTATGGAAAACACCTTTTGCTCCTGGGGGCTTGGAACATATACGAGGGATCAGTTTGAAGGATCTTCGTTCCTTGGAAAAAGAAGATATGAAAAGCTTCTCTTCTGGTATCGTGAGTACCTTGAAATATTATGCAGATCAGAGCTTGAACTCATTCAATCTGTCTATCTCGCTACCTCCCGACGAAGATAAAAAGAAGTTCGCTACAGTGGTAGATATCGTGGCTAGAAGTAACCTGGATAAATACTACTGGTGTGACGTTTTTGCTCTATCTAAATTACTTGATGAATCTTACTCCAACAAACCCCCTGAAAAGATAGCTAGAGAGGCTAAACCGTTTTTTTAAGGGCTATCGTAGATAGCCCCACATGTTTTTAATGCATTTTTGTTTTTTATAGGCTATCTTTGATAGCCTAACATCTTTTTGATGCATCTTTTTCGAAAAAAGATGCGTAGGAACTCACTACGTTCGCTCCTCCTTTTCAATCACTTTCCTCGCTACTCTCGGAAAGGTAATTGAATGCCACAGAATCAAGGATTCTGTTCACTTTCCATTTTCTCATGTTCATTCGAAAATAAGGAAAGTGCGTAGGAATGGAACTCAAAGTCTATTTATATACTGCATTGTTTTTTAAGGGCTATCGTAGATAGCCCCACATGTTTTTAATGCATTTTTTTATCAAAAAAATGCGGGGGGAGGGATTTGAACCCTCGGATGCCTACGCAACAAGGTCCTAAGCCTTGCCCCTTTGGCCATGCTCGGGTACCCCCGCATATGATAGGACTCAATGAAAGTGAAGCTATTAATAAAATTTCGTGTTTACTCCACTTTTTGAGATCACTACAATTCTACCAAGCGGCCTTCTTTAGTCCTTTCGAATTTACCGAATTCATCCATCTCTTTCAGCTCATCCCCTGTGAATACTGGTCCATCGAGACATACCTGTTTTCCATCGATGGTACAGGAGTCGCATATACCTATACCGCATTTCATGTATCGCTCCAAAGAGGCCTGTATCTGGATATCTCTCGCGACACATATCTCAAAAACTTTTTTCATCATAATCTCGGGCCCACAGGTCAAAACAAGATCTATATCTTCCTCACATATCACTTTTTTAGCAAGATCCGTCACGAATCCGTGATGACCTGCACTTCCGTCGTCGGTAGCCACTCTTAACTCGGTCATGTCTGAAAATCTATCTCTGAAAAGCAGCTCCTCTTCGGTTTTGGCACCTAAACAAGTTACAACTTCGATATCTTTATCTTCAGCAAAGTGAACCGCTTCCATCAATGAAGCACCGCCACATCCTCCTGTCACTATCAATATCTTTTCCCGTTTTATATCATAACCGTTTCCATAGGGCCCTCTTACTCCTATTTTTTGGCCAGGTTCCATCTCGTGAAGCGTCTCGGTAGCGTCTCCTCTTTTTTTAACGGTTATAAAATCGAAATCTTCTTTGGATATGGCCATGGGAACCTCGTCAACTCCTGGTATCCAGATCATCACGAATTGGCCGGCTTTGAATTTTTTACCCCATTCGAAAAACAAAGACCTGATGGTAGGGGTCTCCTCTTGGATCTTTTCTATCTCGACTATATCTACGCTGCTCATCGACCAAATATATGAACTAGACTTTTAGATATTTCGGTCGCTCCATATCTTACCATATCCAACGTGATATCAAATAGGTGAAAGCGGCCACACCTATAGATATAACTAACATGGGTATCATCACCTTCAAAAATTTACTCATCTTGCCGTCGAAGTATTCCAACGAGATGCTGATGCAGGGATGCACAGGCGTTACAATATAGCCCGCAAAGATGGATATGTACATGGCCTGGAAAGCCGCTAAGACGGCGATGGTCGGTAAAGCTTCAACCCTGGGGAGGCCGAAATAGATGGGAGCAACGATCATCGCAGGTAACATGATCCTCCCCGTAGCGAATCCGAGTAAAAATCCTAGACCCACTAATAAGATCAAACCAGGCACGGCCAAATCAGCTATCATATCACCTATGCCCGATGAGCTAAAAACATTGAAGAAAAAGTATAGTGCAAATATAAGCACCATAAAGTTCCATGGTTTCATCTCTTTGGCGGCTCCTATCAATATCTTTTTCTTGGAGTTCTTTATTATCAAAATAGCCATAAGCAAACTTATAGACACCGCTATCAGAACGAAGATGTTTTCCAAGTGATCCTCTACACCCACGCCGTAGTACAATCCAGCCCACATAACAGGTGCGATAATAAGTACTACCATGGGAGGGAGTAAAGAGTTAAAGTCGAACTCAGTATCATAAGTCATCTCACCTCCGGCTTTCCTCAAAAGAAAAAAGTAACCTAAGAATATAGTGAACAAAAAGAAAGGGATGTGGAATACTACGATGCTGAAGATCGAGAGATCAGCGGCATCAGAGGCCACTATCAGAGCGTAAGAGATAGGATATATGAAATAAATCACATGCCTGAACCAAATGTTGATAGCGGCTTTAAGATGACCAGCTAATCCTTCACCTGCTTTATCTACCAATGGAGCAGAAAATAACGCACCACCCGGGATAGGTAAAAGACCTATGAATGCAGGTATAGCTCCTAAAAAAGGTCTTCTTCCTATCCTGAGATTGTTGACGATATCATCTAACTTTCCACTCACTTGTAATATGCCGCCTATCATCGGGATCATACCAAGAGCGAAGATCAAAAAGATGGTATTGGGAGTAGTGATGGTCACATATAATTGTTCAAATATCTCCGCAGGTGCAAGGGTGAATAGACCTAGTATTAAACTACCGGAAAAAAGTGCTGCTATGAGGTTATAGTTGGCCCCTATAACGATAACGGCCATGGCTATGAAGAAACCTATCCATTGGATCGTCATCTAAAAGTCAGGACATTTAACTTGTCTTTAAGTTTTTTCCCATCTTACTTATCTTTTGTACTTTTGCATGAATCCATCTTTGAACTCTTTGAATTCCCCATCCATGATCGCTTCTCTGCTCTTCTTCATCAGCTCTATTATAAAATATAAATTGTGTACCGACGTTAATTTCATCCAAGCGAGTTCGTTCGATTTACACAGGTGCCGTATGTAAGCTCTTGTATAATTATCACAAGTAGGACAATCACAATCGGGATCTAGGGGTGTGTGATCATCCTTATAAGCGCTTTTATCTATCCTTATGGTCCCCTCGTTGGTAAATACACTCCTATGCCTCGCATTTCTAGTCGGATAAGCGCTGTCAAAAATATCCATACCTCTCTCTATAGCTTCTAGTATATCCTCAGGAGAACCCAGCCCCATGAAATATCTTGGCTTGTCTTCTGGGAAAACCTCACCACCTATGGAAGTCATAGCATACATATCCTCTTTAGGTTCTCCTATGGACAGACCACCCAGAGCATTTCCCTCGAATCCGATTTCGGCTATCTGCCGGCAGCTTTTTTTTCTCGATCCCGGGTCGGTTCCACCTTGCGATATCCCAAAAACCACTTTTCCTGCTTCTCTACATCTTTTTGCCCAATGGGCCGTCCTTTCCAAGGATATCTTTAGCTCTTCGCTTTCAGCCGGATAAGGAGGACAGTGATCCAAGCACATCGCAACGTCTGTATCCATCTTCTCCTGGATCTCGATATTCTTTTCTGGCGTGAGTTCATGGACAGCCCCATCTATCTCAGACTTGAATTTTACCTTTTCAGAATCTAGAGAGGATTTAAAACCGTCTCTTATCATCTGAAAGCCACCACTATCCGTGAAGATTATACCATCCCAATTCATGAACTCATGAAGGCCGCCCGCATCTTCTATGATCTGAATACCCGGCCGCATGATAAGATGGTATACATTGGTGATCAATGCTTCTACACCGATCTGACGTAGATCTTCCGAGGTCAGAGTTTTTACACCCGCCTTGGTGGCTACAGGCATGAACAAGGGGGTCTCCGCTTCCCTTCCATTTACCGTCAACTTACCAGTTCTAGCTCGTCCTTCAGTTGCTCTCGATACAAACTCAAATCCTGACATATCATCCCTCTATCAACATCGCATCTCCAAAGCTGTAAAATCTATATCCTTTACGCATGGCCTCTCGGTACGCAGATAATATCTTATCTTTACCGGCAAAGGCACTGACCAACATGACTAAAGTGGATTTGGGAAGATGGAAATTAGTTAGTAATAGGTCAATACCCGACTGGAAATCATACCCCGGGTGTATGAACAGATCGGTCCAGCCGCTCTGTGCCTCCACCCTTCCTTTTTTTGAAGCGCTCTCCACGGCTCTCACCGTGGTGGTTCCGACCAATATCACTCTTCTACCCTCGTGGTTCGCTCTATTGATAGCTTCCGCCGCTTCTTCTCCGACTTTAAAGAACTCTTCTCCCATCTCATGTTTTTCGATATCATCTACTTTGACCGGTAAAAAAGTTGCAGGACCAACATGGAGTATTATATCATGTATCTCCACCCCCTTATTTTCGATCTTTTGGAGAAGTTCTTCGCTGAAGTGAAAACCCGCCGTGGGAGCGGCGACGGACCCTTTTTTCTCCGCGTAAACCGTCTGGTACTCGTCATCATCAGCGATTTCTTTTTTGATGTAGGGTGGTGTAGGCATTTTACCAAATTTTTCCATCAGATCTACCGCAGTGTCGTTGTCTATATCTATAACAAATAAACCTTCATCTCCGTCTTCCAATACCTCAAATTCTTTGTTTCCGATCACGATGGATCTGCCTTCCCGTATATTGCTACCCGTTATCAGACATTCCCAACCTTTTTTAAGAGGACGGTAAAAGAGTACTTCTATCCTGCCACCGGTGTCTTTCTTTCCTTCGAGTTTAGCAGGCATAACCTTGGACCTGTTTTTGATCAACACATCATCCTCTCTCAACAAAGAGACTATCTCTTTAAAGGTCAGATGTTTATTTTCGTTACTACCTAGAAAAAAAAGTTTAGATTCATCTCTAGGCCTTTTCGGTCTTTGAGCGATCAGCTCTTTGTCCAGTTCATAATCGAAATCAGAGAGTTTCATCGGTAGATGCATGTATGAGGTGGTAATAAAGTTTTACAGGGGAGGAAGAATGCTCTGATCATGATCTGATCATGTTCCTGATGAATATGAACAACAGGCCAAACAACAGTGGAAACATAAAGATGCTATAATAAGACTGCAATAATTGATTATCTGGATTGATATCTCTAAGAACATACCAAGTCAGTAAAGAGCTTATCGAAGCTAAGAACGCTATCAAGACGACTTCTTTATTCTCCATGCTAGCCCCATTATACATGGTTCAGTCATATAAAAAAACTTCGAAAGAAGGGATATCTAAAATCAGAAGAGCTATGACCCTTGTTGAAAACAACTCAAAGACGAAAGGGATAAAATTTTAAACAAGTTCTTTTATCAGATAGCTGAAGACATATTCTTCGCGAGTTAAAAAAAGCCCCGTAGTGTAGAGGTCAATCATGTGAGGTTCTGGTCCTTGCGACGGCGGTTCGAATCCGCCCGGGGCTACTCTTTATCCTATTATCTCGGCATGATACTCTTTTGGAGTTGAATCGATATACAGCTTTTGAGAATATTCATCCATGGAATTTTCGGCTAACGTGATATGCACTATCTCCGATTCCACGCCGCCGTATTCAGTCACAACTTGGAACTCCACAACTACTTCTTTTGGATCGAAATTAGTATTAACTATGGTAACGTTCACAAAGGCCTCCCCGTCTGATGACTCTCCTTCGGTCTCTATTATCTTAACCTCATCCTCCGATACGATTATCTCCGCTTTAAAATCCACAGCAGTCTCTTCTTCCGGTATAAATATCTCTTTTGAATACTCTTCATCAGACCTCTCAGGCGCTCGTATAACCTTTGTTTCTGAATAATGATTCTCTTCTTCTGTGAACACCTGAAATTCGACCACTATCTCTTTCGGTTCGTCATAAGTATTTAAGATAGGGATATATATCACTACACGACCCTCATCACTGAAGTAATCTCCCCGGGCATCCTCGCCTTCGGGCACGCCTACGACTCCTTCTGGTTCTGTGGTACATCCGCTTAGGATCAACGCTGAGAATAGCAGTAGAACCACAGCGAGTAAACAAAGACCTCTTTTTGCATTCATACTTTCCTCAAGTACTAATAACGCCGATAGGTCTTATATAAATCATAGTAACGAGATACACATCCAACGTTTGCTATCTCTCGTTAGCACATCGGAAATAGGGGAAATCTTTATATTTTAGGTAGTCCTAAATTCAAGAGATATCATGTCCTCTTTACTCAACATTACACTCTTCGGTTTGCTCAGTGGTGTTTTAGGTACCACCGCAGGAGGTCTCTTTGTAGTATTGGTAAGTAAGATCAAAAACAAATTGTTGAGCATCTTACTCGGTTTTTCTGCGGGTGTGATGGTGGCCATAACCTTCATTGAACTCATACCGGAAGCCATCCATGAAGGATCGTTGACCACAGCCGTGATAGGGATCGTATTAGGAGTCGCTATAATAGGTTTTATAGACTTGAAGTTCCCTCATAGACACTTCACCCTCGATCGTGACGGCGGCGAGGAAAGGGCAAAACACCTCAAAACAGGTATACTACTCAGTATAGGTATAGCTATGCACAATCTGCCTGAAGGCGTAGCCATCGGAGCGGCATTCATGGTCAGTTACGAAGTAGGCTTGGCTCTTGCCATACTCATGGCCATACATAACCTTCCTGAGGGTATGGCCGTCGGTGCGGCCATGAGCGTAGGAGAAGTGAAAAATAGTAAGATCATAGGTGTGACGATCCTGGCGGGAGTGCCCATGGGTGTAGGGGCATTCATCGGCGGTTTTTTTGGAGGTGTTTCCGATCTAGCTCTTTCTATCGGCCTGGGATTTGCCGCAGGAGCCATGCTTTACATAGTTTTTGATGAACTGATACCCAGCGCACACAAGAAGATGAAAGGTCACTATGCCATAGCAGGTATACTTTCAGGCATAATATTGGGTATAGTATTCATCGAACTGTTACATTGAATCAAAGCTTGAAAGGGCAAAGGATAATAACTACTATGCGCTTACCCAACAAAATTTACTATGATACTTGGTACTTTCATCTTTCACCTACGTTCATTGCGGGCCCTTGGGTCTTATCGGAACAAAAGGTTCCAAATATCCCCAAGGCTTCCTCATTCGCTAACGCTCATTGCGGGCCCTTGGGTCTTGTCGGAACAAAAGGTTCCAATTGCCCCCAAGGCTTCCTCATTCGCTAACGCTCATTGCGGGCCCTTGGGGTAGTCCGGATAACCTCTCGGCTTTCGGAGCCGAGGCTGGGGGTTCAAATCCCCCAGGGTCCGTCTTTCCACTTCCGGGATTTGCTGGGATTCGAACCCTTTGTAGAGTGACTTAACTAATTTCTGACTCCGCCGAGAAAATAAGTTTAAATACCTGATATTTCATGCAAATTAAAGGTGGTATCCATGGATGAGATGAAAGTAGGAAGTTGTTTGGTCGTGATCCTACTGATATTTGGTTTGATCTTTTCTACTCTCGGTTGCATAGGCGACGATGAAGTTTTGGAAATGAACATATTAGAAGTTGAACAACGACCAGTGGATAAAAATGGTATACCTCCTGAACGAGGATATGTGTACCTTTATCTACACGTCGAGATGATCAACTTGATGGACGATAGGGTTTTGAGTTTAGATCCTGAGGATTTTGAACTGAAAACGGATATAGAAGGATCATATAGATATGCAGAGGAAACAAGAGGGAGTCAAAACATCCCTTCAAATTCAGAAGGTGATCTTTGGATAAGCTTTGAGATGGCCTACCCTGAAAAAGGGGAAACCCTGGTTTACCATATAGATGATGAAGATTCTAAAGAAAAAACCATCCCTACCTACTCTTTGAAAAACTTTGCAGATATCCGAGTGAACAAGGCGGAGATCAGGGAACACGACCACGAAGGCGAAGATCCACAGGAAGGGTATGAATTTCTTTGGATAGAAATAGAAACTGAAAACTTGGACCGTTGGAACCTCCCATTACAGCAACCTCCTTTACCTTCATACCCCTATGTTATCACCGATGAAGGAAGAGAGCACGACATAACAAGAGATAAAGGGATACCCTATGAGTTGGAAGCCCATTCAGTAAAAAATTTTTGGGCTATAGTAGAATTACCTGAAGACGAGACCGCTAAAACATTGGTCATAGAGGCTAGATGGGCCCCGGAGCCTTACGTTATAGATATGCCTGAGTATGATTGATATAACTTAAAGTAATCAATCATCGTATTCAAAATAGAAGTCCAAATTACCGATGTATGTATTGAGATTTTAACAAGTCGTCTGTGTCACTTAGTCTCATCCGGTGATCTAGTTTCAACCTTTAAGGTTTTACGGTTGGGCCATTTTCCGGCTTTTTGGATGATTATCATGTCTTCGCGCACCCGTACAAACACTTCATCGCCGACTTCCATACCGGCGGCCTCCAATTCATCTTCGTTGAGGCTTAGATGTGCATTGTGAAACTTATCATCCTGTCCCTTGGAACCACTTGGATTTAGCTTCTTTTTTCTGACCATGTTTATCTGCGATTTAATGTTCACTTCTGTTATTTAAACCTAACTGATGCATCTGCCGTTTCACAGGATGAAGAGCCTGACGATAAAATATATGCCGATACAGAAGGAATAACCTGGAATCAAGTACTTCCATATTCTGTTGGGTATAACTCTTAGTATGTACGGAGCAAGTATAGAAGCAAAGAAAGAGCCAGTAAACATCGATGGGAGAAGGAATAGATCTATATCTCCTACTCCATATGCAAGGGCAAAAAAAGTTATAGCTCCTACAGAAGAGACAAATCCCTCTGTGGTCTGTGTTAGGGCGGCAGCGGTCTTTTCATAGATACCAGAAAGTATGTTTCCCATGACCAGTACAGGGCCGTAACCTCCACCACCAACTCCTTTATTGAAACCTGCGATAGCCGCAAAAGTTACTATGAATTTCGGTCTAAATGTATATTCTTTGCTTCCTTTTACACGTACCAATCCAAGAAATCCCATGGCGATCACCAGTATGGCTATATAAGTATTCAAGAAGATCTCTGGAGGCTGTATAAAATAATGCACTAACAGAGTTGAACAGACTATCATGATCGCACCAATGCCCGCTGTAAAAGCTACCGTTTTGGTTTCATCGTTAAGAGGTCTTTTGAGCGAGTAATTTACGTTCTCGAACTCATGGTGAAACCAACCAGAAACTAGACCTGACATCGCCGCTACTATAACTAGAGATGGTATAACCTCAAGAGCCGGGTTATATCCCATCATTATAAGGATTGGAGCAGATACAGTACCGAGACCTTGTCCAGCCGAACTGTCGATTAGGTCGAAGATGAATATTAGCAATATCACAACAGGGATAAGTCTTATTCAGATCACCTCTTCTCTAGAAGATAAAGATGATCCAAGTTGCTTTTTAAATTTTTTCAACGGAGCACTAGCGGTATCGGAACTCAAGAAGATCACATCAGAAGATATGCTCTATTTATCCTAGAATATCACAAGAATATGTACATCAGTCCCATGGCTCCAACGTAAAAACACATGGCTAATGCGAGCTTATTAAACTTCTCTTTTCTGATCTTCATCCTTTCTGTGATGTCTTTCTCATCGTTCCAAAACATGGCCGATGCACCCATCTTGCTTCTATCTATTATATCTTTATTTTCCATCTTTTTACCTCCACATTCTTTTTGTATTCATTATATATCCCTTATATATCTTTTCAATATTCATTACTAATCATTCTTATATGATATGTATAACTTATAAGTTGGATATAAACCTTACGGCAATATATAGGATATCTGAAGATATCAGGGTGAAAATAAAATTAAATAATGTCGAAACTCGAGTTTGAAAATATTCGATATCATATCCAGAAACTCAAACCCATAAATATCCGTAAAGATTATACCAAGGCTACTTTATCTGTATCGAGCAAAGATGAAAAACAGAGGGACGGCGGATCTCCCTTTGCATGGGGGAAGTGCGCCAAGATGGTTGTTCAAGAGGATGGTAAGACTGAGTAAGGGCATAACCAAAGTTATAATAGAAGAATATGGGCAAGAAGAATTCCTCAGAAGGATAACAGACCCGCACTGGTTTCAGGCCCTTTCTTGTACAATAGGATTCGACTGGCACTCTAGCGGGACCACGACCACGACTTGTGGGGCTCTGAAAGTCGGTCTCGATGCACAAAAACACGGTATAGCTGTAACGGGTGGAAAGGGAAACACCAGTAGAAAAGTTCCCCAAGAGATCAAAAAGTTAGAGGATATATACCCCATAAAACCTACCCGGATAGACCGGTTGATAGATAATTCTAAACTTTCAGCTAGAGTTGATAATTCATGTGTCCAAGACAACTATGATCTGTATCACCACTGCTTTATCGTAACCGAAAAGGGAAACTGGGGTGTTATCCAACAGGGCATGAAAGAAGAGGAAGGATACGCAAGAAGATATCATTGGCTTTCAGAAAAAGTAGATGATTTCGTCGAAGAACCCCACCAGGGCGTATGCTGTGATAGAAAAGAAAAAGACGTACTGAACATGACTTCTAAAGAGAGCGAAGAATCCAGAAAAACAAGTTTGGACCTGATAAACGATAACCCCGACCACATCAGAAAATATTTGGGCAAAAAAGGGCAGATGACTCTAACGGATTTTGAACCTGGCAAAAAGATCAAAAAGTTGAAGATGCCGTCACACCACCCCATTTTAGATGTAGACTTATCAAAGAAAGAATGGAATGTGCTCAAAAAGGCCTATGAGATCCAACCTGATAGTTATAAAGAGCTGGTGAGTCTAAAGGGCATGGGTCCAAAAAAGATCAGAGCGTTAGCACTGGTATCGGACCTCATCTTCGGCAGCAAAGCGAGTTGGGAAGACCCTGTAAAGTACAGTTTTGCACACGGAGGTAAAGACGGCACACCGTTCCCTTTGGATAGAGATGTCTACGATTCGACCATCGATTTTTTAGAAGAAAATGTAAACAAAGCAGACATATCCGACAAAGACAAACACTACGCCATAAAGCGATTGAGCTCTCTTGTAGATGATTGAATAGACGGCGTTCACCTGCACTTTTGAGACCATACCACAACCTTTATAACACAGCTTGTGAGTAAAATAATACATAGACGGTGGTCATTTGGAAGAAGATGATATTGGAGGAACTTCAAAGGAACTGACTCAAAAAATAGAGGAACTCCAAAGGAAGCACGATAATTTATATTATGATGAATATGAAGACTCAGAAAGCAGAGATTACATGAGGAATGAGCTTGAAAAATTAAAAAGAGAAACACACGAACTCAAAAAAGAGATAAACAGACTAAAAAAACCACCTCTACTTGTGGGAGTCGTAAAAGAGCTTTTACCAAATGATAAAGCCGTTATTGAGAGTACCACCGGACCCGATTTTATCGTGAACGTGGCTGATTTTCTCCCCGGAAGAGAGCTAACGCCCGGAACGAGAGTTGCTTTGAACAAACAAACTCTATCTGTGGTGAGGGTTCTGCCGCCACCCGTAGATCCAAATATAATGGGCGCTGAACTCATCAAAAAACCAGAAGTCACATACGAGGACATAGGAGGACTCAAAGACCAGATCAAAGAAGTGAGAGAAACGGTAGAAGACCCTTTACTATATCCTGAAAGATTTTCAAGAAGAGGGATAGATCCACCCAGGGCTGTTCTTTTGGTCGGACCCCCTGGAACAGGTAAAACCATGATGGCAAAGGCAGTAGCTAATTCGACCAACGCCACGTTCATAAAACTCGTTGGATCCGAACTCGTACAAAAATATATAGGTGAAGGTGCAAGGATGGTAAGGGAGCTTTTTCAGATGGCTAGAGAAAAATCACCTTCAGTTATATTCATGGATGAGCTCGATTCTGTGGCTACCAAAAGGCAGGAAAGATCCACGTCCGGAGATAGGGAAGTCCAAAGAACCATGATGCAACTTCTATCCGAGCTCGATGGTTTTGATCCGTTGGGAGAGGTGAAGATCATCGGTGCCACCAACAGGCCAGAGTTACTAGATAAAGCACTTTTAAGACCAGGAAGGTTCGACAGGATAATAGAAACACCCAAACCTGATTTCGAAGGTAGAAAGATGATCTTCGAGATCCATATGAAAGGTATGGGAGTAGAAGACGATATAAACATACCCTTTTTAGCGGAAAGGTCCGAAGGTGCAAGCGGCGCCGATATAAAGGCGATCTGCACTGAAGCCGGTATGTTCTGTATCAGAAAAGATAAAGAAAAGATAAGCGAAAGAGATTTTGTCGAGGCCATCGATAAAGTATTAGAGGACTCTTCAGAAAGTAAGATAAAGCGTGAAGTAATGTTCGCATGATAGCTCAATCCTGATCATCTTCGTTATATTCTTCTATGACCAAGGATCCTACATAACCACAATCCTCACAGGCGTACTTGTAACCTGTGATAAAAGCTGCTTCTGGAACTATCTTTTTGCTGCCGCACTTGGGGCATCTCAAAGTCTTCTTTTTTTCCATCATAGTACCCATTGTTTAGTAAAGCTGTCCCCTGGTCGTAACAGGTAGGTTCATGGTATGGTACATCCAACTCCCCTCCTTGACTCAGACCAGGGGTTTGTCCAGCCCTGGGGTTGGTCCCTGATCATATTTGGACGTCTCGTCCCTCTCACAGGGGGACCCTACAGGACCGTATCCAGCCCTTGCATCATGGTTCACAGCGCTGGGGGGCTCACCATGATCTTCGTAGCTGGACATATGAGTAATGAGGAAAGACGTATTTTAATCCTACGTACGCCTTCGTGGACATCATTAAAACTTTATAATAGTTGAGTGTATGTGTACTCCATGAGCGCCCTTGACTCATATCTAGGAGACGAGGACATGAACTTGGTATCGCTGAAGGGGTCGATCACTCATGAAACAAAATAGAGATGATAAAAAACCGAAAACGAAAACAACTGAATCCAGTAAAAAAGTGATGAAAAGGAAGGATGAAGAGAGGACTGAAGCGATAAAAACTCTTTTGATAGCGAGCTACCGAGAACAGTATCCTGACGAATCATTAGACGTTATAAGACAGATAATAGAGCAAGAAGAGCCCGAAAAGATCATAATTTTGAAGATAATCGAAGAAAAAACATCGTCTGAATTGATAGATGCCAATATGGGCTTAGAAGAAAAGAAAAGGTTCTTGGAGTCCATCAGAGAGGAAAAAAAAGAGCATGCTGATAGATACGCTAAAGATCTTATCAGACTAGTAGAGAAATTCGAGATACCATCCGAAGTCCATCTCAGGAAAGGAGAAAACGTGGCTGATGAGATAATAGAAGAATTCGAAACCATGGATGTGGATCACATCATAATTCACGAGCCTGAGAGAGGACCATTAGGAAAAGTGATCGAGGGCAGTATATCGGAAAACGTTAAAAGGGGCGTTTCCACTAAAAAG
>Ga0207421_10002595_pt1 | contig 22284 bp, 43 predicted proteins | sample SodLakKL_010_SED_4_FD_187542 | JGI IMG/M metagenome (GOLD analysis project Ga0207421, IMG submission 187542) | Alkaline sediment microbial communities from Lake Tanatar, Kulunda Steppe, Russia - 8KL_010_SED (SPAdes) (version 2) | ecosystem: Environmental > Aquatic > Non-marine Saline and...
TCACCAGAACCAACTACATCACCGTCAACTCCCAAATGTTTAATTGTTCCTCCATCAATAGAGGAGAAAAGACCAATCCTATCCTCAGCACCCCTATCTATATTTATATCAGTTATCTCATAACCTTGACCGTAAAAAACTCCTTCAAAGGTGCCAATTGGCTCCCAACCATCTCCACCATTCGCTGTCTCCGAAGCTAGGTCGTCATAACCATCCGTTTCCTCATCCAAATCCGCAACGAGTTCATAACTAGCCGAAAGGTCATCGTCTATCGCTCGAAGCCCGTGCCAATCGTCGATCAAATACGGATCATCAGATTCACCCGATCCTCCGGCGAAACTACCTTCAACATATAACTTTAAATCGTTGTATTCGCCCTTTTCAGACTTGATGAAGAAAGGTAAATTTTTCTGAGTATCCTCATCAACCGAAACCTGATAACTCCTGAACTCGAAACCTTCTTCATCTTCGACAAGAGTATCGGTCTTTCCGACTTCGTTAGCCAAGTTAACAACTTCGCCGTATCTATGATCTTCATATTCAAAATCAGCATCTTCAGGCAAACCTCCTTCCTCAACAAGAGTTTCTCCTTCTGGATAGGCAATCGTAACATCGATTGTGTCTGCCTCTCTAAACCTCCAATCTAGAGACATTATAAATCTATCAACATAACCAGAATAGATAACATTATCCTCTTCGTCTTCCATCTCAGTCCTATATTTGTTTATCTGACCATCCACAGGAAGCAAATCAGGTCTTTCGTCACTGTGAACATCTCTGAAAGTGTAAGATTCTCTTTCCTCTATCTCAAACTCGTTGTACTTATCGACAGTCACCAGTTCGGGTTCTTCACCTTCCTCTTGGTAATAAAGCTTATAGTCTATGATTAAGTGTTCGTAGTGGCTCCAAACATCAATCTCCCACCACACATCATACCCATCTTCCTCAAGCAAAAAATCGTAATCAAAAACATCAGCAATATCACCATCCCTAACCAATTCGGAACTGTAAGCCCCTAACTGGAAATAAGTTGCCGGATAATCACTATCAGCCTCATGGTCATAACCGAGAAGAGCGTTCAAATCCTCGTCTTCGTAGTCAACCCCGTGGTTAGGAACAGTTTTATATTCAAACCCAGTCCACTCTATCAACTCCCCAGTCGGAGCATCTACATAATTATAACCTGAAAGTTCGGTCTTGTCGCTAAGCTCATCCGGAATGAAAACTTCTTTCGGGGTCAGAGATATATCAACATAATCAGCTATGAAATTTATCTCATCTGATTTAAAAACAGCTTCAACTTCTTTAAATTCTAACCCATCAATTGCTATTATACTCATAAAAATTCACTTAAGTTTTGTTTTATGAAATTGCGAGTATAAATTTTTTACGGAGCTTCACTATCTGAAGTGGTTTTAGTCCAAGCAATTTCCAAAATGTCATCTTCAGAGAGGGTTGCTGATTCATCTAAAACACCACGAGCCAACATGGTTGGAGATGCAACTTGTTCATCGTTAAACAATCCCGATTCGTCTATCGTTGCTTCAATACCTGTAAATTCAACTTCTACTTCAAGTGTAGCACTACCATCACTAGCAGATGGATCTGATGTTACAGTTACAGTTTCTTCTGCTTCGTAAGATATAAGAGAATCATCAGTATAATCAACCGCAGTATCACTTGTACCTATTTGACAATAATTAAACTCATCCCTTACTTGATCTCTAATCCATTCAACACCGTCATTTACAATTTTAGCCATTTAACCGTCACCTCCTTCAGATTTTTTATCTTTTAATTGTTTTTTCATTTTTTTCAAAAATTTTAAAATTTCTTCTTTATCGTTTTCACTACCTGTAATTATTTTACCTTCCTGTTTAACTTCTCCATCCGGCCCTATCACTCGAAAAGAACCTTCTAATTCTCCTTCTAATTCTTCAAGAAGCATATATTAAACTCCTTCCTTTCTATTTCATATTTAACTTTTATCTTTAAAAAACTTTTTATTACTCATTATTATTGATTATTTCATCAATTTTATCGTTAATATTTTCAACGTTTTTATCGTAAGTATCAGTTTTTGAAAGTGTTTCTCTTCTAACTGTATCTTTCTCCTCTGCACTCAAAGAACTTTCAGGTAACTCTTCCATATCTCGTATCCATTTTTCTAAATTGTCGTCAGGTATTAAAGCTCCCGATCTTACCAAGTCAGATATTCTGTCCATCTTCTTAGTCATGGCGTCTGGAGAAGCTAATCTGAATTTTATTTTAGGTATTTTGTTAGTATTAAATCTTTCGTTTTTCAATGCTTTCGTTAATACTTTTCTTCTAAACATACTTGCAAATCTTTTCTGTATCGTTTTTATTCTCTTCTCTATTCTATCAACACCGATAGCAGTAACACCAGTACCTATCCTATCGCCTTTAGTAAGTATCGAATGTGGTATACATAAACCAGTTACAATTTCATCGTTGTATGTTTCTATATACGATTGTAACCTTTCAGGGTCACCAGTTTCCAACCTTTCAATTTCATAGAAATATGGTATAGCTATAGATTCAGATTCTTCTATATCTGATAAAACTTCATCGTTAAAAGTTTGCAACTCGTTTTGAGACGGGTCATGTACATCGTCATCACCTAAATAACCGATATATGTTGGGAAACCTATATTTTTCATACAGTTACCTAAAGCTTCTTCTACGTAAAGTTTCAGAATTACTGTGTGATAAACAGGTTCGATCATTCCAACACCCATTTGAGTATCAGATAATTTATTTAATCTGAAATGTGCTATTTCATCTTTGGGTATTGGATGTCCTTGTATATTTTTTATGTTTACAGTATCTAAATCAATACCTTCATTTTCTATTATTTCTTTAATTTGATCTGCTCTAGTCGTTTTATCTGTTTTTGCAACTATACCTACTGGAGTTCCATACATATCAAGTATCGGATTACCTTCTCTATCCTTTATAAATTCAACTATTTTAGGATTTATAACTTTTGCAATGTTTTCATCAACTTGTGGTGTGTGTAGAAATGCATTACCGTACATACATAAATCATGCACTAAATCAACGCTAACTTGATCGAAAAATATATCATCTAGATATTCTTGAGTTTTATTTATAGCTTCAATGCTATCACTATCAACTAAATCATAACCACCACCTGTTATTTGTGATTCATAGAAAGTTATACCTGCAAACACTAACGGTTCCATATAGTAAAGTTTTTCCAGATTTTCAAGTTCAATCCTTTTAACTTTTGTTCCGGCTTTACCTAAAGTTGTCATATCATTGACTCTTCTTGGTTTAGAAGGAGTTGATTTACTCCATAATTCTACATCTTTTGAAACGCTGTTTTTTATAGCCCCTCCTGCTTTCTTTACCGAGTTTTTAATGTTTTCAAACTTACCCATCATTTATCACCCCTGTTTTCTTTATCTTTCGGTTGATAAGGTTTTTCTTCAACTTTATCTATCTTATCTTCAGTAATATAATACTCAGTAACATTATCTTTATTTTTACGTTTATCAAAACGATAGCGTTTCATGAAAAGAGCTAGTGATCTTGGGGATGAAAAACCTTCTAAAGACCATCTAGAACCCATTTCTGACAGTAAGGTGTTAGCTGTAACCCACTTACCTATATATTCTTTCAAAACTTTATCTAATTTTTGCTTTTTACTTATAGTTATTTTATCACCTCAACTTTTAGCATACATAACACCTGATTGCATAACTCTATCAGATTTGTTTTTATCGTGTGCATAAAGTGATAACATTAAAGCATCAACAAGATCATCTTTAGCAGAAGTTCCCTTAGTGTACTTCTTTAACTGTCGAATCAACTCTTTATTAGTATCAGGTATTAAAATTCTACCAAATTCGAAAAACCTTCTCATATTCGAAATCATTTTATTTTTGTTTTGCTTAGTAAATGCAATTTCTTTACAAAACATATTTTGTTCTTGTCTAAGTCTTTGATTTTCACCTTTATCTTCTGCATCTGCATATACAATATCAACTTCATATCTATTGTAATACTCGCCGAATCTGTTATGTATCCATTTAAACTTCTGTTGTGTATATATACCACTATCGATAACTTCTACATAATTTTTATTTCGTTGAGATATAACGTAAGCGGTTGGATGGTTTTGACCACCAGACCCCCAATCTATACCCATAGTTGAAAACAATTCGAAATCTTCTTTAACTTGATTTTTTCTAACTATCGAACTCTTTAAATCGTCTCTATCTATAATAGTACCAGTTACAGGTACAGGTTGACCGAGATATTCTTGCTTATATGTAGCATTATCGTAAACGTTTTTAGCATTTTCAACTTCATTAACATCTACAAAATTCATATCTATAAGGTCTGTTTTCGACCATTGATACCTACTATATCCCCAATCTTCGTGATTTTCCCATATTTCTACAAAATAGCTATCATAATCATGAGGTGTCGAGCAAAGTATTCTTTTGGGGAATTTGGTAGGGGAAACTCGTGTTAAAACTGCATCGATCAAGGGTTTTTTAACCTCAACAGCTTCATCAATTATGTGTATATCACCGTGTATACCTCTAACGGAAGTCTGAGAAGCTTTCGCTGCAGTTATTCTAGAACCGTTTTTGAATTCAGTTAATCTTTTCTTAGGTTCACCATCTACAAATTGTTGTATCCATTTATTCATATCGATAAATTTTTCAACGTATTGATACAATATTCGTGATTGTTTTCCTGATCCGCCAAGTATTTGGACTTCTATAGGTTTGCCCAAATATTCAGAAAGAATTGTACATGCCCACAAAGCAAAGACTCCCATCCCTAATGTTTTGCCACTACCGCCAGCTGCACTTATAATCACTTTATCTTCTTCTTTATACTTCAAATTGTTTAAAACTTTAGATTGTGGTGGTGATAAATCGTAAGGAAGCTCCTTCTTTGCAAATAAGTCCAAATCCCAACGGTAAGAGTTAATCTTTACTTTATCTTTCCAATTATTCATTCTATATTCTCCATATCTTCTTCTATAACTTTCACTATCTCTGACTGCATTTCAGGGTCTATCTTTTCCAAAACTGAGTAAAACTCTTCTATTTCATCTTTACTGCTAGTTTCACCGATATGTAACTCGTTTGTTAAAGATGTTAAAGTTTTCAAAGTTTGTCGTATCTCTGAAAGTAAACTTTGAGCTGCTCTGATATCATCCACTTCTAAATCTTCAGGTTTTTTGTCAACTATTGTTTTAGTCATACTTCTAAGTATCTTAACGTTTTCTTTCAATTCGCTTATAGTATCTAAAGTTTCATCGATTTCATCACGTAAACGTTGCTTCTTTTCATCTTCTTTACCGAAACGTATCGGATGGTTCTGCGTGAAGTGTTTCCAAAAAGCAGAGTAACTTATTCTTTCTTTAAATTCTTCTTTAGCAATTTCAGATAACTCTCTAAAAGTTAAACCTTCATCTATACGTAATTTTTCATAATCGGCACGGTTTTGCGATCTACCAACTATACAACATTTTTCACTCATACAATCACGTTATATATCTATAGTTTATACTATTTATATCTTTTGAAAATTATTACTCTATACGTAATAAAAACAGAATTATTTAGAATTTTTTCGAAATATATAGAAATATTTAGAAAATTTCAGAGTTTTATTAAAAATATAAATATACATAATTAGTAAAAAAACATATATTTATAAACATATATGATTAGTTAGTAACAACATAAACATATAACTGTAATAATAAATAAACATAACTATAAACATACAAATGTAAACATACAGGTTGGGTTAAGACACATACCAAATAAAATTCAATGTGCTTCTTTCAGAGTTAATCATATTTTTATATTCAAATTGTTTTATTTGTTAAATAATTTGATTTAATCAGTTTATTTTAAGTTTTAGTAGTTTTTATATGTTTAAATTAAGTTTAATTTTGGTTCGACAATTAACGTATTTTTTCATTCATCTATCTTTTCAAAATTTTTCTGAAAAACAACAAAAAAGAGGTTCAAGTAATTATTATGACGCAGAAAAAAATCCAAAAAAACAGCTTATAGAATTAAATTTAAAACTTAAATTTCGTTTTATTTCAAAAATAAAAAAATTAAAAAATTAAAAATATTTTTTGTGTTTGTGTTTTTTTCTTTCTGATTCTTGTTTATGTTTGAGATTATAGTTTTCAGTTTTTTGTACCATTATTATCTCCTTGTTTCGATTTTTTGCTTTCATATTCTTTTTTTACCGATATATCTATATCAATATCTCTTATGTAGTTTTCAAAATCTTCAATATTCATTTTTATCACTTTTTATAGCTTTTTAATAGATTTTAGATATTTTATAGCTTTCGCTTTTTCATCAGTAGTTTTTACATCAAAATTTTCATCAATACTAAGATGTTTGTTGATGTTTTTTACCTTACAATTCATATTTTTACCTCCTTTTTTGTTTTTAAAAAAATAAAAAAAGAAAATTTGAGTTATATTTTACGAATAAGTGATTTTAATCGTTTATCTCGTTAATCAGTCTTTTCATTTTGCCCAAATCTTTAGTTGTCCATTCATCTAAGTTTTCTGGTGTTTCTACCTCTTCTGACTCTTTAATTGTTTCTTTTACAGGTTCTAAGTCAATTAAGGTTATACTCGCATTCTCTGGATTACTTCCGCTTCTTTTCACGACCGCAATGCTTTTTTTCAGACCGAGAGATTTGATGGCATTACGTATTCCATGATATACTGATTCGACATGGCTTTCTGATTCATAGTCCACGCCTATCTGCCCACGGATTGATTCACTCTCTGAAAAATCTTCAATTGTACCTTGCCACTTCCCTTTCCCACCTTTTGTATCTATTGAGCCTAGAGCCTCACCAATATCATTCGTTTGCCCTATAAGGTCTACCATTTAATAATCACCTCCTCTCAGGTTTTCAATCTGAGAATAAAAGAAAAAGAGGGAGTTAATCACTTTTATCTCCCTCTTTTAATCCAAAAAGTAAAATATCTTCAATCTCATTAGCTTTTATCAGAATTCTATCGTTATCTTTTACTTCATATTCTATTTGCATATTTTCGAGTTTATTTTTCATCTTTTTTATTCTGTATTTTTCTGTATCTAAAATATCGAGATGAATTGCCAGAAATTTTTCGTTGTTGGAGTACTGTATTATACTCATTCCATCTATTATTTTCTCTTTTTGCATTTTATCACTACTTACTTTATTTTTACTTACTTATATAGTTTTTCAAAAAACCAAACTTAAATACCTCATTAAAATCATGAAATAAACAAATATAGATATTAAACATATTACAAAAGCTATAATACCAACTTTTTCTGATTTTTGCATTTTATCACTCTTTACTCTCTTTTGTATCACTTATATAGTTTTCTATCAGAAAACATTAAATAGTATTATTCAATTCATTTTATGAAAACAAACATATTTACTTGTATTTTATCAATCTGAATGATATATTACATCTATTTGAGTTATTACCTAAGAGGTAATGAGAAAGGAAAACATTAAATAAAAAGAACTTCATAAATAGCCTTGGTAGTGGTAAAATAGTAAAGTTTTCAGAAAAAACTATAAAAACTTCTTATTTCGAGAAAAAAAGCAATTTTAAGCAGTTATTTAAATTATTCATAAAAAAATTCATTTTTTCTAATAATCATAAATATAATAAATATATAACAAAAAATAATACGAATAAATACATTAATATTACACAAAAATTAACTCATATGAAAAAGTATTCATATGAAAACAACCTCACATATTTGCGGTTATTACATCGATTTATTCGCTATCAAAATTCATTTAATTTTAAGCTATTTATCAATTTAATCACTTATGTATATAACAACATTCATAGCAAAATACACAGAATAGAAGAAAAAACTACTCGGTTATATACCGATTTATTCGCTGATAAATTCAAAACAATTCACAACAAAAAACACACAGATATTCACAGAATGAAGTGTGAGTTATTGCGGTTATGTACTGATTTATTCGCTGATTTTTCACAACTAATTACATCAAATTACTCATCTGCATATGCATAGATATATTCACATCAAGGAAGGAAAACTTACTCGGTTATACACTCATTTATTCGCTGATTAATTTTATTTAATTGTAATTACTTACAACTCTCTATACACTTGCTTACACTTTGCTATAGGTGTCCTTCATTGATTCTTACAGGTGGCTCTACATCTACTAATGTTTCAAATTCATGCCCACACTCTTCACATACAACTTCTACTTCAAATTCTATTTTAAACACCTCCTATATACATACAGTTATACATAACGTTACTAACAATACATATACAACATATGAATAAATACTAATATGTGAAGATTTATACTATATATGTGTATATATACAACTAATATTTTTACTTGTTTTCGTTGTTATGTTTTTTATTAATGTTATGTATGTGTTTATAGTTTTACTGTTGTTTACTATATATACTTGTTTTGTTTATGTATTGTAAATTTTATTAGTATTAATATTATAGCTATCGAGTGTTAATCTTTCATTTTTAGTTAAATATTTTTTTACAATATATTTATTTATATACTATCGGTGTTTTATTATCGAACCAACCAAGATGACTAACAATCCAATAATAAACCAAAATACACTTTCATCTATACCAGCTAATACAATTATAGCTGTACCTGTAAACAATGCTATATCACCAAGTGTTTTATCAACACTATCAGCCATATATTACACCTCCTTTTATATTATTCCCACCATCTATCTTCACTCGGAACATCACCGCTGTAATCAAAAAGAAGTACACAATTACTACATGAATATCCATTTGGTGTACTTCTTACATTATCTTCTTCACCACATATTGGACAATATACCACATAAAACACCTCCTATTTTTATATTTCATTATTTACATTTTTTTATACATTTTATTTAAGTATCGTTATATAACTCTTCTAAATTAACAGAAACATAATCGCTTGTTTTAGATTCATTTCTAAAATTCAACTCTTCATCTATAACATCTATTTTCTCTGATAACTCTTCACGAAAATTAATCAACTCACTTTCACTCATATCATTTATTCTGCATATAAAGTGTTTATCTACATATACATACCTTTCCATTTTTATTTTTTATAACACCTCTATTTATATTTTATATTTAAAAAGCAGAATCACCATAGTAACAAATAGGAAAACAATTACATGAATCATTTTCACTATTATCAATTTCTTCATATGATATATATCTACCGCCAGAAGTTGCTCTAATGTTGCGTGTTTCACTTCCACTTGAAAACACTACACTTCCACTTGAAAACACTAATTTTTTACTTTTTTCTTTATCTTCCACGGCTTGTAGTATAGTTTTTTTCATTTCAAACACACTATAATTTTTCTATATCTTTATCACATAATTTAGCATAATCTCTATTTTTATTTGAAAGTAAATATTTATATTGTGCGTCTAAATTTACTTTCCACCCATCCTCAAAAGTATTTGACCTTTTCCATACATCTATTACTTCACCTGTTACACCTTCCCATTCACCATCTCCATGCACAACAACTATTCTATCACCTACACTTATATCTCCATTATTTACAACATTTATCAACTTTTTATTCATATGCATCACGACTCAATAAGTTTCCATTCATCTGAATCTTTAATTTCAGTAACAAATCTACGACTATATCCATAACCATCTTCATAACGTAATTTTGCTTCAGATTTAGCAGCATTCATTTTATAAACTTTTTCACATGTTTTAATTACTCTATAAATAAGATAATTACTTTCTCTTTCATCGATAACTTTATTAACTGTTTCAGCATGTCTACCAGCATGATCTTCACTTAGTTTAAAAACTTTCAATTTATCTCCAACTTCTAAATTTTCCACTTTACTTTTATTACAAACACTATCTATCAATTTCTTTTTCATTTTATTACAACCTTTTTAAATTATTACTATATATTCTTGCTTCATCGTGAATATTATGATTTTCTATTAAATATTTATATTCCTCATCTAATTCTATATACCATCCACTTGAACCCCATTTACGGTAAACTTCACCCGGTGCACCGTCCCATTTATCATTACTACATTTTATGATTACTCTATCACCTACACTTATATCTTCATTATCTACACAATCAATTATTTTTTTATTCATATAGAAACATCCCCACAATATTCCCAATCATCTTCATCTCTTAAACGTGTGTTCCCTGAATACTGAATATAATCTATCTTTGCATAATCATAAGTACAATATTTTACTTTACCATATATATAGTTTTCACTATCTTCTTCTATCCTATCATTTATACACCTATTATGTCCACTAAAATGTTTATCACTAATCAATTCATATACTTTCACAATATCTCCAACTTCTAAATCCTCTATGTATTTTTTATCATATATACACTCAATTAGTTTTTTCTTCATTTTTATCACACCTCATATTAATTCTAATTCATCTTCAAAAATCTCATAAGGTACTTTTTTACCGTTAAGTAATTTAATTTTATATACATAATTATCATCACCAATTTCAATAACTTCATCTACATAACCTTCTTCATTTAAGTATTTAGATTGAATGCTATGTACAGAATCACCCTTCATACATACTAAATCACCAACTTTAATATCTTTATCTACATTGTTAATAATTTTCTTTTTACTCATATTTATTTACACCTTTTCTATATCTTCTTTATTCATATTCAACCTTGATTATAAACTCAGTTTCTTCTTCTATTTTTTCTATTAACCACTCATAGTTTTCATCTATGAATATATCTACTAAATGATCAATCATGCTCCCATCACTACGAGTTTCATAACCACATGAACAATCAAATGAATCTATAGTTGAATCCCATCTATCTATGTAATCACCCAAAGTTATATAATTTCCTTCAATCCTAGGTGAATATGTTACGTATTCAGTAACTCTTATAGTTACGTAATGATCTTCAATATCATACAACATATCATTGAGATTTTCTCTAACATATTTTTCTAATAAATCTCGTAATTCATGTTTATCATCGATAATGTTTTCATTACTTTTCTTCAATTCATTAACATTTACATTTATTAATTTCTTCATATATCACACCTTCTCTATATCTTCTTTATGTACAAAGAACTTTTGTTGTTCTACATTTCTACCTACACGATAATCAAAACCCCTTTCAAGAGATAAAACCTTAGATATTACATATATTTCTCCTTTATATTTTTCAGTTAAATGTTCATCGGGTTCACTATCATAACTATCTTTTTTAAGTTGTTTAATTCTAACTTTATCTCCAACTTTTAATTTATTATTCATACAATCTATCAATCTTTTTCTCATACTAATCACATAATATATAAAAAATAAACAGATAAATGCATATATCTGTTTATATTTTATTGATACCATTCAAAGCTTCTTGTGCTTTCTTACTCATTTTACTTTCATCTTCATTATCATTATCGTTATCTACATATTCTATCTCTATTGGCTCTTCTGTTTTTATTGGACATTCTTTGTTATCATTAGGGCAAACACAGTAATGTAGATAATCACATTTAGATAAACTTACATAGTCATCTATACTACATTCTTCATGTTCTCTATCTTCTTCTCTTGTAACATAACCATAAGGACAATTCCAAGTCATATATCGACATTTACCGTAATGATATACGTTACATTGTTCTTCACAACCTATATACGGACATGGATCTAACTCTACCATCAAATCTTTTTTCCATTCAGTTATTTTATCTACTCTTGTATAATAATCTGTTTTTGTTTCTACATTTTCTTCACTATATTTTTCATCTTCAAAATAACTGAGTATTTTATTTACTACATCTTCTATCTCACCGTTTATATAATCTGAATACACTTTATTGAACTCTTCATTCTTATTATTATTCCTATTATCAACATGACTGTAATCACTTAGATAACTCTTTTTGTTTTTACTACCTTTGTTATTGTATTTATTTTTATTATTTCTTTTACTACGATTCCATCTATATGTACCTGTTGTAACATTTACAGATGTTCTATCATATATTCTTTTAGTTTTCTTTTCGAATTTACCGTATATATCACCATCTGAATCAACAGAAAAAACACATTTCTTTTTAGGCTCTAACACTTCAATATCATCTTGTTCATCATCTACAAATGATTCAAATGCATCTACCGTAGACGCTATAAGTGTAGCATTATCCAATTTTTTAACATATAGTGATGTACTTCTAATACCATATATTTTATTACTTGATTTATCTAAAACCAATATATTACCGATATCATTATCTAAAATTTTATCTGTTGTTATCAATGAATCATAAATACTATCATTATCATCAACGTATTCACATAATATGTGTGCAATGATTTCACTATCAGTATCACCTTTAATTTTATGTCCTTGTTTTAACACATAATTACCTAATTTATCTGTTCCTCGTGTAGTTCCATTATGAGCTAATGAAAATCTTCCGTTACAACTTACAAACGGATGACTATTACGGTATTTGATTTTACCTACTGATGGTTTTCTCCCATGACCTATTGATAGATTTTTATCATTTGGTATACAATCTAACATTTGTTTTTCAAATTCAGTAGGAGTTACACATTTCTTTAACACTTTAATATCTCCATTATTAATCCAACTATAACCTGCACTATCATCTCCTCTTCTTTCTTGCTTAGTACTCATCTTTATATTTGTTTTTACACAATCAATATCTCCAGCACATCCAACAAGTTGACAAATTTTTAACACCTCCTTTTTCATTTATTAATCTAATATATTTTTTCCAATTCTTCCCTTATATAATCAAGTTCTTTAGTTGTAATATCTTTATAGACCGATACATAATACATTTTATATTCTTTTCCATCAAAAACTTCCTTTCGTATTGCATCTACTTTACCCCTTAAACCATAACGCCCATCATCTACTTTATTACAAGCATGATTTTCATATACATCATCACTTGCAACTTTGGTACGAACTTCATCTCCTACCTTTAACTCATTATTTATTTTATCGATAATTCTAACTTTACTCATTGTAATCATCACCTATATATTCCCAATCATCATAATTACTTATATACGTTGAAATTGCATTACTTATACAATATGCATATACATCTTTACAATCAGTAAGGTGACTTGTTTGTTCATCGTGAACATTTTGAATTTTATATATTAAATAACCTTTTTTATTGGTGTAAATAATATGTCTAAATGATGATATATGTTCAGAACTATGTTTATCTTTATGTAGAAAATAAACTTTTATATAATCTCCAACTTCTAAATTTTCCACTTTACTTTTATTACAAACACTATCTATCAATTTCTTTTTCATAATAATCACAACTTAAATATTTTATCTTTACATAACTTTGCTATACTACCTGAATCTAGATATTCTACTAAGTGTTTATATTTATCATCTAACTTTATTAACCACTTATCTGTATCTTTACATTCACCAATTACAGTCCCTGTTACACCTTCCCATTCTTCTACATTAATGTAACCTGTATTTTCATAATTTTCATAACTAACAATAACTTTATCATCAACAGACACACCGTTATTTACAACATCTATTAATTTTCTTTTCATATTAACCACAAATATATATATTACCACCACCACCTTAAAAATATAAAAAATAAAGAAAGTTTAGATAGTTTATGGTATTTTTTCTTTTATAGCCTCATACACGCTTGGATGTATATTTTCACCTATTCTACAACCGCATTTGCTATGATAAACATCATATCTAGTTTTATCTAACTTTATCTTTTTAACAAACTCATTAGATTTTACTGTTTCATCACAACACTCACACTTAACAGAAGATAATTCAATTTCACCAACTACAGCCATTAACATATTACAGAATGTTCCATCGTTTTTTCTATACTCTAATTTAAGTTCGTTATTTTTAAACCAAGATAATTTTTCACCGGGGCATACAGATTTTATTAGTTCTTGTATCGTAGATAATAATATAGATTCATCATCGAAAGATATTAAATCAGAATTGCATTTATCACAACAAAGTATATATTCTTTTATATCTTCACCATCTTCACATTCACTTACAACTTCATCTTTATACTCGACTAACGGAGTTATAGGTGATTCACATTCAGCACAAACTAATGTTTCTATTTTCTTCCTATTTTCAATCATATCTACGAAATCACTTATACAATCTACATATTTATCAATTAACTCATCTTCCATCTTAATGTGAAACCCGCTCAAAACCGAATTAATGTTACATTCAAAATCAACCAATTCTGTTTTATCTTGTGATAATGCATTATCCATTTGTCTTTTCCACGATCTTATTTTATCAATAAAAACATTCTTCATCGATATTACTTCTGACGGATTATATTCACCTCCGTATACATAAACACTTTCATCACTTATCTCACTAAGTTTATTAGTTATTTCATTTGATTTTTCAAATCCATTGTTTTCCAGCTGTTTTATTATATCAGTTTTGTAGTTTAGCACTTTATATATTGTTGGGCTATTCATTCTTTTACATATCTCATCTATACAATCAGCTATAACTCTTTCATTATCAGTTTCAGATATAATGTTTTTAATTATACCCGAATTTATTTTAGTTCTTGCTATTAAATTACATTGTTCTTCTGAAACATTCACACCAAAAAAGTAAGTTTTGTTACCATCTTTGATATTATTAGCGTTTATATTATCTATTTCGTATTTACTTAGAAAGTCTTCACCTAATTTAGTAATACGCCTTTCACTTAAATCATATTCACCAAATTCATGAATTCTACCAACATATATGGGGTCACCGTATTTTTCTCCAAGTTTATATATCTTGTATTTAGCTTCTAATTTTCTTGACAACTTAGGATTTATTTTAATCAAATATGCATCATTAGGTTTTATTCCTGCATCCAATAACTCATCAACTGTATCACACCTTTCTATTTTATTTATTCTGTTTTTAGCTTCATCAATATATTTACTACATTCATTATCTAATTCACTTTCACCACCACGCTTATATACTAATGCATTTTTAATATGTTGTGAATCATCTGATTCAACTTCCCACAATTCACTTATGTACTTAACATCAGGTATTTCTGGCACATCTACTATATCATCTATTAACACGCTAAATTCTGTTACATCTTCCGTTAATCTATCAAACCAATTCATTATCTTTTGTGTTCTTGTATCTTTGTCATATTCATATGATTCTAAGTAATCAGATAATAAATCAAATGGTGTTATGAAATCCTTTATCAGCAGTATTAACACTTCTCTTATACCGTTAGGTAATTTCCTTATATTGATATCATCAACCATGTACTTAAAATATGTACTAATGAATTTTTTGTAATCTTTAGGTTTATTTATAGATGCTACTCTTTTACGATAACTTCTATACTTATCAAAGTTTATGTTACGTTTTTTAATTTCATCACTATATTCACAAAGATTTTTCACCAAAACCATATTAGCACACACCACTTGCGGTATATTAGCATCAAATCCACGTAATTCTAATGTTGCAGGTTTATCTTCTCTTTGACCACTATATGAACATTCATTGTAATGATCAGTATCTAATTGTTTTTTAGGTCTAGCATATTGATCTCCACTACGATACATTAATCGATGATTACGATTAGACATATGCAAAATATCATCTGTTGAATTACCATGTAGATAATATAACATTGGTAACACAGGTAATAACGCTTTACGCATATTTCTTGCTAAATCTTCATTCATCATCACATTTCTAACACCTATATGTTGGTGTTGACCAGCAGATATATTGTCACCTACACTAAAAGGTAGAGGAAATTCATTATTTGGTATCATTTTCTCTTTAATCTCTGTATAGAATTTATCCATATCGAGTAATGCAATTTCTATATCAGTCCAAACGGGACTTTTCCATTCACCAGCTACAGTTCCATCATGTGTTTTTTCAAACCCATATACATCTGATATTCCTTCAGTATTGAAATTAGTTCTTCTACCTTTAATTTGGTTTCTATCTTTATCTATTTTATTTAATTCTACTTCCGTTCCAATAGTTGTTTCTAACATATTTATTCACCTCCTTTTCTATCTCCTTTAGATTTAATTCCACACATTTTCTCTATAAAATCTATACCTTTATCAGTAATTTTATACCTATTATATGATGAACCTTCACTAGTTATTTCAATTAAATCTTCACTTAACAATCTTGATATATATTTTTGATGATTACTAACATTTATATCTTTATTTTTATACTTATTTTTATTTTTATACTCTCTTACAATTCTTTCTAATTTCATATCAAAACTTCCCTTATGTTCATACAGGACTTTCAGAATGGAAAGCATTTTATTATACACCTTCATTTATTATTTTTCATTTTAGTGTGATAGGGGATTACTCAGCTATTTACGGGCATACAACCCTATCCACACAGCCTTTCATCCCCTAATTAATGCCATTATTGACTTGTCTGTTGGATTTCCAACTTCATCCATTTAACCGTTTATATATATGTTGAGGTCAGTTTCGGCTATTCACCAACCTCAACTTTTGCATTTACAGTATTATCGATTTATTTTTATATATTGAATTTTATTAATACTTACTTATATATTTAGTTGATAATATTAATTCTTCATCTATATTTACATTAAAGTTGTTAGATTGATCTCTTGTTTTTTTCCATTCATTATTGTCTGTTATTCTTATTTTAACACAATTTTTATTATCTACAAATTTTATAATTATACCAACCAAATTTTCATATACTCTATGTGAATTAACTATACATATATCACCTACACATAACCCACTATCGTTTATAGTATCTAATAAAACTTTCTTACTCAATTCTATACACCTTCTCAACATCTTCCTTTACCATAAATAATATTTTCCCTTCAACATACTCATTACAATTACTATCATCAATAATTTCAACTTCTATATCCCAATCTGATTTATGTTCCCACGATTTTATTTTACCTATTGCACCACCGTATATATTTCTTAATCCCTCACGTCTTTCATCAGTTGGCCACTTTCTTATATATTGTATAAGTACATGATCACCAACTTGCAAGTCATTATTACGATTTACAACATTTATAAGTTTTTTCTTACACATTACACAACAACTCACACACATTTAAACAATTAAAAAATTAAAAATATGTATTTAAATTAATTATTCATCGTAATCAATATCTTATTCATCTTCACCTAAACTCCAATCTACATATTCCATTCCAGCTACATCATCTTCATCCATTCCAATCATACTTGCAAATTCCTTTCCATATATTTCGAGATTGTTTTCACTTAAACCTGCACCCGTATTAACTTCGAATATATAAACATTGTTATTTTCATCAATCACAAGATCCACAGCTCCAAAATCTAATCCAAGACAATTCACCGCAACTATAGATTGACTTACACCATTATGTACATTATCTTCAACCCCGAATACAAACCCATTTTCGTAATTCCAAACAACAGAATTATATTCACTTACATTTTCTAGTTTTTTCACATTTATTTTCTTTATCTGATTATTTATTACATGTACACGAATTTCTTTCTTTTTATTTATATATTCTAAATAGTAATCATTGTTTTGAATTTCATCATCTACTCTTTGAAGTATTAGATTTACATCACTACCTTGCATATGATTGAAACTTCTACCAATTATTGGATACCCACACTTATTAACCAATTCATCTAAATCTCTACTGTATTCAGAAACGGGAACACCTGCATTATCCATCTTCTTCAACATTTTATACTTATTAGTTGTATTTTCAATTGATTTTTTTCTATTAATAGTTTTAACACTAGGTATATAATCTACACTTCTTGAACACCCGTACCGAATTAGGTAATCATACCTACGACTTTCCATATTATCTATTTTACCGTATTTATCTCTATCTTCACCGAATAACCATTGTCCTAATTGTTTTCCTGTTATCCAACAATTAGATGAGTATAATAGATAACAATCTACCATTTTATTCACCTATATTGTTTATTCCATCTCAAAACAATCTTCATGAACGAATTGACTGGCTCCACTAGGTTTTATATCTAAAATTCCATTGTTTACATAATTTGCATTTCCCCAAATTAATTCTACTATTTCATCATCGTTTTCTATTATGTTTTTACATATTTCACATTCATACATTTTTTTATTTTTCATTTTACTCACCTAACATACATCTATAGCATCATAGGCATTGTATTCATCTGAACGAAAAATCAAATCATTGCTTTCAACTAATTCTATGTATAATAATCCATCATCATATACAGAACAACCATCTACACGTACTCTATCATTTGATTTTTCTATATCTACTCTCTCAGCGTGTTCATATACTGTTCTATCTTTATATCTTATTTTAATTAACATTTTGGTTTTTCACCTCCGCTTATATTTTCTTAGCATAAATAAACTAAATAAATTATAGATAAAATCAAGACATAAATTCTATCTTATATTTATGTCTGAAGACCAACAACCCACACTTCACCTTCAATGCCTGTTATATCTTTAAATACATCTTTCGCTTCACTTATTCTTTCTTGTAATTCATCATCGTAAAATTTAACAGCTTCATTATATAGACACGCAACTTCTATACCATATAAACACCCACCGTCTTGATCACCAAAATAAGGATTAACATCTTTTCCTTCATAATCACCAACACTTGGAAGTCTGTAACCTTCTGTTTCATATCCTCTGCCAATAAAGGGTATACCCTTTTCAATACCTTTTTCAAAAGACATTTCTTCATTAAATTCATCTTCTAACTCACTTTCCTTTTTAGCTACAACTATTTTTCCAAATTCCATTTTTATTATTCACCTCCCTTTTTCTTTTCACAACACTTTTCACAAATTATTCTATCATTACTTGTTAATCTATTACATTTAGGACATAAATGAAAATCTTCTTTTATTTCTCTTTTCAAACCAGATTCTATTAAGGTCATATATTTATTACCCTTTCATTCATTTTAATTGTAACATATTTTCAATTTTATCTATAAGTTTATTAATATTATAACATCTATAAAGCACATTACGAGTAAGTATTTCATAATATTTAAATTTACCATCAGAAGTATACATCTCTATTACACTTAATTTGGGTGTTTCATCTACATAGAATACATAATTCCATTTACCCACATTACATTCTTCATTATGATCAGGATTTTTATATACTTCATGTATCTTTTTCCAACAACAAATTTCATCATATTTATCATCAAAGTATTCATCTAAACTATTGTAACTTAATTGATTTTTCTCAACACAATCTATTATAGTTTTTTTACTCATCATTATACACCTCAATTCCATTACCTAAATACTTCCATTTATCATCATTGCATATATAGGAAATGATATGTACAGAAACACATACACATCTAATTACATATTTATCCTTATAAGCACAATATGTTTTTTCGCCCTTCACTATATAATCCAAATAACCACAACAGCTTTCATCTATTTTTTTATTAACAAATTTATAATGATTGATACTATGATTACTACACATTTCGTAAACTCGTATAATATCATTTATTTTTAAATCACTTAAAGATTTTTTGTTATTTATACTTTCTATTATAGATTTTTTACTCATATTTATTCACACTTTTTCAACTTCATCTTTCATAAAAACACGAATTCTACATTCATCAATCATCAACCCATTTCCAACCATTTTTAGCCCACACATCTATTATTTCGCCCGTTACACCGTCCCATTCATGATCATCATCATATATAATCATTACCTTATCTCCGATATTTAATTCTTCATTTACACATTCTATAAGTTTTTTCTTCATTTTTATCATATTCGTTTTATTGAATTATGCAAATCCTCATCACCAAGCTTCTCATTCATCAGGAATTTCACCCTCATTATGAGATTTTAATATCATCGTATTTACACAATTCAACGAACATACCCATCAGATTTAACTTTTCATCATATATCTATAAGTATTTGGGCAATTCATCATCTGGACACATTCGATAATCATTAATCAACTTCAATATCTAATTTTCTTGTTTTTTCTACATTTTTTGTTACTTCCATCTCTTCCACTTCGTTATACTCGATTATCTCTTGATCTATATCCCTTCTTTCATCTACCTTATATAGGTTTTTATTCATTTACAACACCTACCTTTTTACTCATTATATAAACTAACACAAATACAACAAATTAATATTAAAGTTAAAATTAATAGATGTAAATATTACATTTATATTTACATCTCTGCATATGTTACGAGCCACACAGTCAAGTCATCATCAGGTATATCTCTAACTTCATCACTATACTCAAAGAATGATTTATTTCCGTCTTCCATATCAGCTACTATCATTACACCTATACAATCATGTACTGATAATGTTTCTAACGCTTCATTCAATCTAATCACTATCTCTTCAACATCTAAATTTTCATCTTCTATATTACCGTATGTATTACCTGTTGCAATATATCTTCTAACTATTTGTTCATATTGTCTATTATCCAGCACATCTTTTTCATCATCAGCAGTTTCAATCATCTCATTTTCTATATTCAACTTTTTATCATTCTTAGATAAAATTTTACTAATTCTTCTTATATGTTGTCTACCTAATAAACTTTCTAACTCATTTAATTTTTCATCACTCATTTCATGTCCTTTTTCTTTTTTGTATCTATCTTTAATTTCTTCTATCATTTTACTTTCGTATTTACTTAAAACCTCTTCAGCTATATCATAACCTACACTTTGAGATACACCCAACCTATCTGATATATCCATTTTATAATTCACCTCCTTTCACATTGTTCATTTTTTTATTCATCTTAAATCTTCCGTTACTTCAATACCCTTTAAGTTTTCAAGACATAAAAAGGTTAAGGCTAAGCATTTATAAACCCCCCTATATGAATACAATATAAGAGTGAATAATGCCATATCCCAAACGGATGAATATTCATTAATATCAATGAGTAATACATTAATATTCATTTGTTTTGGTGTTAAATAATTACATAAAAAATTACACACAACCAATTTAAAACCCTATTCATTTAGGGTAAAAATTAACGGGCTTTATTAAAGAAGTTCTACATATTTAACATTGTGTTAAATTTCACTTTACTTTATGTTAAGTGTAAGAGTGTATAATAATATGTATATGTAAAATATGTGAAAATAGCAGCTGAATGAATAAGTAAAATAGTTAGTTTTCAATCAGATATTTTTATATTCATTTTCTTGTTATTTTCGTATTCATCTTACCCGATTTTGGCGTATTATATTAGTGAAAAATATCAAAATTAGAGTTTTTAACAAATCCGAAAAGATAAATAATTAAAGCATATATGTAAATGTATGTGTATATTGAAGTAAAGTGAATAGTTAATCGTATGTTTCACAAGTGTAGATAATAAAGTAGTTAATAGTATGCAAAACATTAAGTAAAATGAATAATATAATAAATAATGATAATAGTAAGATATAAAAAGATAAAATAATAAAATAATATATGCGATGAATATGAAAAATATAAAAGTAGATAAAAAGGTGTGGAAAACTTTGAAGAAAATGAAACTTGAAAACGAAGAAAAACGAATAAATGATGTAATAGAAAAGTTGATAGAAAGTAAATGAGAAGATGAATAAAAAAAGCGGTTAGTAAGACCATATATTCGCCAGTAAAAATAGAATGGTTTTGGTATGAATGAAAAATGAAGAAAGATCGAAAATAAATAGTGAAAATGCTAAAAGTCCTAATTGGAGCAATAAAGAAGTTAAATATCTTAGAGATAATTATAGCATTAAATCAGTAAAAGAAATATCGAATAATTTAGATAGAAGTAAAAAAACAATATACAAGAAAGCTCAAAAAGAAAATTTAGTTTCAAAGCAGATGAAATCTAACAGTAATATAATAAATCTTAATGAAGAAATTAAAGCTTATTGTTTCTATATAAGTAAAAAGGAAGATATAATAAACTTTCTAGAAAGTATAATGCCCTACCTAATAGTTAAGAAAAAACAAGCAAAACTTATGAT
>Ga0207421_10002598_pt1 | contig 22278 bp, 16 predicted proteins | sample SodLakKL_010_SED_4_FD_187542 | JGI IMG/M metagenome (GOLD analysis project Ga0207421, IMG submission 187542) | Alkaline sediment microbial communities from Lake Tanatar, Kulunda Steppe, Russia - 8KL_010_SED (SPAdes) (version 2) | ecosystem: Environmental > Aquatic > Non-marine Saline and...
TTGTCTTCGTCCATGGTTATGGTGATCTCTTCCTCTGTACCTTCGTAGTCTCCTGTCCATTCTTCAAAGTACCATCCCTCATCGGGTATAGCGCTCAAAGTCACTTCTGTACCTTCTTCATATTCTTCTTGTTCAGGATCGATATCCACTGTTCCTTCGCCTTCGACATCCACGGTGAGGTCATAATACTCTACATCGTCTTCATCCACAGAGAAGTCGGGGTTTACATATGGCGTATATCCATCTCTTTCAACCTTCAATCTTCCTGTGAAACCTTCGTAAATCTCCATCTCGTACTTGCTTAGTGTTTCGTTGTCCTCGGTTACTGTTTGAGTTTCCACACTGTGAGTAAAGCCGCGGTCGACATCTTCTATCGTCACTACGGCGTTTTCTATGGGTTCGTTGTGTTCATCAAAAATGTAACCCTCTATGGTAACATCGAGTGGTTCAGCATCGATCACTAGGTCCTGTATTGTATCTTCGTCTACTCTTATCGGAGCCGTTTCTTTTCTCATGTAGGCGGCCCCGTCTTTAATCTGAGATGGGAATATTATCTCATACCATCCCGCTCTTATACCAGTGAATTCGTAAAAATCCTCAGAGGTTTGTTTTTCTTCGATATCACCGGTTTTCAGATCTCTGAGTTTTATCTCCAGATCCGATTCGATGGATATTTCTGCATCTAAGAACCCTTCTATAGTATATGAGTGGGTCTGGTTGTCAGACTCGGTCGCTTCTACAGGCTGGGCGTTCCATTGGACTACAACGACCCCGGACAGTACCAATAATAGCACTGCCAAGGCGGTAGCCATCTTACCAACTTTTGTCGATTTCATCTATAGTTCCTCCTTTTGGAGTATGAAATATTATGAATTGCCGCATTGATGAGGCCCCCCCTATAAATATTTTTTTGGATTTCCTTTTTGTATTCGGTGAGAGATATATTCGTTAAGAGCTTCGTCATGCTGTGAGTTTCTTCTGATCCTCAGCTAATGAAAATCTTTTCTTGACTAGGTCTATGAAAAATACCGCCGCAGCAAACAAAGTTATAGTGGGCCCCGCTGGAGTATTGAACGTGTAAGAGAGAAAGAGTCCACCGAGAACAAAAAACAGCGAAAGTAGCCAAGAATAGACCATTATTCTCTTGATAACGAAGCTCCTTCGATTGGCTATAGACGCAGGGATCGTGAGCATCGCTATGACCAAGATGATCCCCACAAATCTCAAAAGAAAAACTATGGAAAAGGCTACGAGCACCAATAAAAAAAGATAAAAAACAGTAGTTTTGATACCGACGACCTCGGCAAATTCTTCATCAAAACATACCGCTTGAAGTGTATGGTAAAATAGAACTACGCTGATGATCACTCCAATCACTAGAAAGACTAACAGATAAACATCCGTAGTACCTATCATATATATATTACCAAAAAGAAAACTCTCCATAGAGGGCTTGTACCCGGGTGTCATCCTATAAAAAAGAGCACCGGCGGCCATGCCAACGACCCAGATGATACCTATGGCGGTATCTTCTCTTTGGACTTTTTCTTTACTCATGAGCCCTATACCTACTGCAGAAATTAGGGCAAATATGGCTGCACCTAGGAGTGGATCGAGCGTGAAAAAATATGCACTAATAAAAAAGGCGAGACCTATACCCCCAAAGGACGCATGGGCTATACCGTCGCTTATGAAAACTATCCTCTTTATCACAACGTACGTACCTATCATACCGAACAAAACCGAGGCTAAAATACCTGTATATATCGCTCTTCTCCAAAAAGGATAATTGAACATTTCGACGAAACCGTAAAAAAATTGAACAAAACTCTGTATCATCTCATCCGCCTCCCTCAGAACTCGAATGTCGATGAGCTATGATGTTCATCTCACAACCATACGACTCCTCTATCATCTCGTGAGTTAGTTCTCCACTACCATGATAGGTGAGATCTCTGTTCAGACAAGCGACTTTTTTTACGTAGGAAGAGAGAAAACCGATATCGTGGGAAACCAGTATCATAGTTTTAGTTTCTTCTTCGTTTATCTTTTTCAAAAGTTTGTAGATACTTGTTTTTATTCGCTCGTCCACGCTAGCTGTCGGCTCGTCAAGCAGTAAAAATTCGGGCCTGGTAGTCAAAGCCCTCGCCATCAATACTCTCTGCTGTTCTCCACCCGATAATGAAGAGATCTGTCTATCTTTATAATCGATCATCTCTACTTTTTCCAAAGCTTCACGAGCTATTTTTTTATCTTCTTTAGAGAAGAAAGGTTTCAATCCTAGATTCCCAACACGTCCCATAAGGACCACATTCCATACATCGATCGGAAATTTTGAGTCAAAATTCGTATACTGGGGGACGTAACTGACTTTGCCTCTTGCTTCTTTAGGTCCTTGTCCTAAAACCTTTACGGTCCCTTTGTCTGGATTTAAAAGTCCCAAGATCACTTTGAGGAGTGTAGTCTTCCCTCCTCCATTGGGTCCGATTATACCTAAAAAATCACCCTTTTTTAGTTTTAGGTCTATGCTCTTTAATATCTCAGTTTCCCCTCTAGTAAGAGACAAGTTTTTTATCTCTAACGCGTAGTTTCTAGTGCTTGGTTTATTATTTTTTGATGACATGACTACATGCCTCATCCTATTCTATATCTATCTCTATCGGCGGGGTCTCGTAGTCCACGTGATCATGATGTATCAACTCGAAGACGACTTCTGTACTGCCCTCTTCTTCACCTTCTATGTGAACGTGATCTCCGTGTTCATCGAAGCTGACGATGTCATCTGCACCTTCAGCTAACCTGACTCCCAGCTGGTACTCATCCCCTAGTTCGATCTCGTCACCGTGATCGTCTTCTATGTAAGCACCTAGAGAGATATGTTCGCCTTCATGCACTTCCGGGAGTTCGCCGTGCCAATGGTCGTCATGGACGTAAGCGACTTCTTCATCAGTATCTCTATCGATTATCTTGAATTCGCCGATATCTTCATCATGATCGTGATCTTTCTCATCAAACGAGTCTATCAGAGTCTGAGCTATATCTTCGATATTATCTAAGTGATCTTCAGCTAGTGGATTTAGTGACTCGACGTCACCGTCTATCTCATCTGCTATAGTTTTCGCTGCGTCATCGTCAAACTGAGGCGAAACAAAAACTACCACTATACCTTCTTCCTTAGCTATGTCAATTATACCTGCTATCTGCCCGGGTCCTGGATCTTCTCCATCTATCTCAACGGCTAGTTGTTCTAAACCATAATCATCTGCAAAGTAGCCCATAGAGGGATGATATATCAAAAATTTCTCACCATGATGTGGTTCCATGTCCGTCTTTATTCTTTCATGAAGCTCTTGTAGCTTAGATGTATAGTTCTCAGCATTTTCTTTGTAGTAGTTCTCGTTTTCTAGATCCACTTCAATCAAGTTAGAAACAAAATACTCGATCATCTTCTCGGTCTTTCTAAGGGACAACCACGTATGGGGGTCCGCCCCTTCATCGTGATCATGATTATCGGCTAGAATTGGACCTTCATTTAACGTGTTCTCCTCTTCTTCACCTACGAACACGTTTATCGTAGGAGTTTCATATTCTATGTGGTCATGATGCCACAGTTGGAAAACGATCTGTGTTCCACCTACATCTTCGCCCTCTATGTGTACATGGTCACCATGTTCATCGAAACCGACTATTCCTTCTTCAGCGTCTTCAGCTAGATCCACCCTCAATTCGTATTCATCCCCGAGTTCTATCTCGTTTCCTTCATATTCGATATTGGCTCCTAAGGATATGTGGTCATCTAGTGGAACTTCCGGTAGACTTCCGTGCCAATGATCTGAATGGATATAAGCGGTGACATCATCTGTGCTCCTATCTATGATCTCAAACTTTCCGATCTCATGGTCGTGGTCATCCCCGAAATGTCTTAAAGTTATGGCCTCGCTGGCATCAACTACATCCATGTCAGGATTTTGATCTTTCATATTCTCCATGTAACGCTCTTCGAATTCCATCCCAGAACCGAGCTTAAAATAGATGTCCGCTCTACTCAGATCCTTCATCAGGCCGGGATCGGGCTCAAAGGTGTGTGGGTCCTCTCCAGGCGGTACCATCACTACAACTTCTAGATTATCTCCGCCGACTTCTTCCACCCATTCTCTTTGTGGCGGGATGGTAACGGCAACAACTAGTTCGTCTCCCTCGTCCGATTCGATACATCCCAGCCCCATAAAGGTGCCGGCGACGATCAATATCACTGCTAAAGACAGCACACCGAATCTCTTCTTCTTTCCTCTCCGCTCTACTCTTTCCTTAATCTCCACGAATTTCGATCTCATTTCATACAGCCTCCTTTTTGTCAATTAGGGAATATTTTTTCCTCAACCAGTGACATCCGTCGAGGTCAGAAGGTTCATATGGAGGATCCAAACATGATCCGCATTTACATCTCATGTCTTCCTCGCAATTTTCTCTTATCAGTTCCACCATCCTTTCACTCATCTCTCCTCCCAGCTTTTCGGCCTCTTTACAGGCCTCTTCGAACTCAAGACCTAAAGTCTCTTGGAAGAACTGTTCGATCACGTGATGACGGAATATATCTTCTTCTACTATACTCACACCTTCTTGATTCAACTTCAGCCCTTTTTCAGGTATATAATCACCAACGCCGAGTTCTTCCAGCCTTTTCATCTTTTGGAGAGCACCAGCTCTACTCACTTCCATGTTAGTGGCGAGTTCTGAGGGACCCACTGGTTTTTCATGACCCTCTAAAAGAAATATTGAGATCATATGTTCTTTATCTCTTTTGGTAAGCTCTCCTAGCGACATATGTTAAGTAGAGGTTAACGGAAATATAAAAGTGTTATGCTTTAGAAAAAGAATTATGCCAAGATCACACTTAAATTAATAAGAAATAAGTAATCTTTTTTTAAAAAAACATATATAGGAAGAAGCAATAAGAATCGTAGGGAATAAAAAACCATAATAGGTGTAAAAATGCTAGGAATAGGAACAAGCTTACCACTCCAAACCGAAACGTGGGGATGGGCCTGCGGCGGGTTGATGTGCTTTGTAGGCATTATCCCGCTGATCATATGGATAGCCATAGGGTACTGGATGTACAAGGATGCTAAAAAGAGAAACGAAAATGCCGTTCTATGGTTGGTAATAGGCCTAGTACTCGGTTTAATCGGTCTGATTATCTGGATAGTGGTAAGACCGGACATGTCGGAAGTTAGAAGAGAGGAACAGATGAAACAACAGGGACAACAGCAGTGGCAGCAGCAACCACCAGGACAGCAACCACCAGGACAACAACCGCCTGGACAACAGCAGCAGCCACCAGGACAGCAGCAAAACACTTGTCCTGACTGTGGAAGTCAGACGAGATACATAGACGAACATGATCGCTGGTACTGCGATACCTGTCAGGAATACAAGTAAGCAAGTAAAAGTGATAAAAAAAACAAAAACCTTTAATTTTTATTTTTCTTTTTATCCGCCATTTCTGATCGGCTTTTTGAAAAAAAACAGAAACTTTTTTATCCATAACCATGTGATTGCTTTTCCATGACTTACGGGATAGGCAAAACCTCGTTAGTGAGAGCTAAAAACCTAGAAGATCACTTTAACATAGATGATCTGTTCCTGAAGTTGGAGGGCGAAAATCCTACTGGTACGCATAAAGACAGATTGGCTATACAGCACGTAGATGATGCGATAATCCGGGGTTACGAGACCATAACGGTGGGTTCCTGCGGAAATTACGGGGTCGCGATGAGCTTCGTCGCCGGAAAATCCAAACTTGATTGTAAAGTCTTCGTACCGAAAAAGTATACCGGAGAGATGATCGACAGGATAAAAGCCAATTCAGCGGAAGTATTCAGAGTGGAAGGTGGATACGAAGAAGCGGTCGAGGCGAGCAGAAAAAATGCAAAAAAGAACGGGTGGTACGATGCGAACCCCGGTGGAAAGAACACGCCGATCTCACTCGTGGCTTACGTGGACGTGGCAGAAGAGATCCAAGAAGAACTGGGGAAACCGCCGGATACCGTTTCCGTCGCGGTGGGCAACGGCACCACTCTAGCGGGTCTTCACTTAGGGTTTAGACTTCTTTGGAGGAAGGATCGCGCGGAACACATCCCCCATATGTTAGGCGCATCTAGTTTAGGAAACAACGCTATAATCGAAACCGTCCGGCGGGAAAAGCGAGAGATGATCGAGTTGTCTCCTGAAGATATCAGAGAGTCAGAAGTCAACGAGCCTCTGTTGAACTGGCGGTCTCTTGACGGACAGGAAGCGATAAACGCCATCTACGATACCGAAGGTATCGCTGTAGGACTTGAAGATGACGAACTCGTTCACTACAAAGATCTTCTATCAGAAAAGGAAGATGTTCACTGCTTACCCGCTTCAGCTTCAGCTTTAGGTGTCTTAGAAAAGTTTTTAGAATATGAAAAGAATAGGATCGGTACTCATGTCATAGTACTTACATCGGGTGTAAAACATGTTCGGGGTTGAAGAAAAAATACCTGCATTAATCTATGCAGAAGGCGAGTTCGGCAGGATAGACGGTAAAACGGCCAACGGTCTCGTGAGGTTTTCAGAAAAATATGAGATCGTAGGCGTGATAGACAGCAGTAGAAATGAAGATCATGTGAGCGAAGTTATAGACGATGTGAAAGAAGAGATACCTATTTTCGATTCTCTGCAGGATGCCTTAAAAAAACTGGAAACAAGACCCAAAGCCTTCATCAACGGTATCGCCCGAGATGGAGGTGGGTTCCCTTACGACTCGAAAGACGTTTTTTTAGAAGCTATGGATAACGGCATGGACATCGTCCACGGATGTCACGACCATATATCCGAAGACGAAGAGTTCAAAAGAAAAGCGGAGGAAAACGACGTTGATATCTGGGATGTCAGAAAAGAGCCAGAAAACCCTCACTTCTTCACCGGAAAATTGAGAGATATAGACGACCCTCCTAGGATACTGGTTTCCGGTACTGATTGTGCCATCGGCAAACGAACGTTCTGTATAGAACTATACAAAGAATTGGAGGACAGGGGCTACGATCCGGTGTTCGTAGCCACGGGTCAAACGGGCATGATGCAGGGCGCAAGATACGGCTTCCCTCTGGACGGTATAAGAGGAGACTTTCTCAGTGGTGAGACGGAACACGTGGTATGGAAAGCTTCTACCGAGAACGATCCCGACGTCGTTATCGTGGAAGGACAGGCATGTATAGCTCATCCCCAGGGCGGGAATCCTTTGGCACTGATGAAAGGCGTACACCCCCATGGGATCGTTTTAATACACGCTCCTGGTAGAGAAGAAAAGGACGGACTTCCGGATTTTGATCCTCCGGACCTCGATCAGGAAAAAGATACAATCGAATTTTTCTACCCCGATTCCGTGATAGCCATAGGGATCAACCATGAAGGAGGTATCGACGTCGAAGAGTGGATAGAAAAGTACGAAAATGAATACGGACTCCCCGTTGAAGACTCACTTCTTGGTAGACCGACGAAGACCGCGGACGTTATCGAAGAAAGATTCATAAAGGGACGACCGAAGGTCAAGAGGGCAAGATGAACATAGAATACAGAAGGATAGACGGAAAACCGATCAAAAAAGAGGATATAGATGGATCCGTCGCTCTTTTACACCAGTACCTCCACGAATTCATATCGAAAGAGGCGCTTGAAAAGGACGTAAAATACTGCTTTGAGAAAGGAAGAGTGGTAGCGGCCTATGACAAAGACGAACTGGTCGGAGTCGTAGTCGGCGTACACACACCGTTTTTTGAAAAATTCCATATAGGTCACATCGCGGTAAAAGAAAGATTTCAGGGCAAAGGCGTCGGAACAGAATTGACCGAGAAAGTGATGCCTGAAGACGTGGGAGCGAGCGTTCATCTGAACCTTGACAACCCCGAAGTCGAAAAATTCTACCATAAGATGGGTTTTGAACAGACACACAAACGATTCAAGAAAACTTCGAAAAAGGACTCTGACGTCAAACCCAGCGATTAAAAAAGAGAAAAGGTTTTTGTGTTTTTAGTAACCGTCCACTCCTTCGTCCACTTCTATCTCGTCTTCTATTACCACTTGAGCCGCCGCTATCCTAGCTACAGGGACCCGATATGGAGAGCAGCTCACGTAATCCAGGTCGGAGCGGTAGCAGAATTTTACCGATGAAGGTTCTCCTCCATGTTCTCCACAGATACCCACTGATAGATCTTCTTTGGTCTTTCGACCCCTTTCGGTCCCCATCTCGACGAGCTGTCCTATCCCTTCTTGGTCCAAAACCTGGAAGGGGTCTTCCTCTAGGATCCCTTCGTCGATATAGTTCGGAACGAAGGTCCCTACGTCGTCTCTGCTGAAACCCAGTCCCATCTGGGTTAGATCGTTGGTCCCGAAGGAGAAGAACTCCGCTTCCTCCGCTATCTTATCCGCGGTTAAAGCGGCTCTAGGTATCTCGATCATGGTTCCCACTTTATAATCGATTTCTTCTCTATCCTCGAAAACTTCTTCGTGTACAGGCTTCACTACCTTCTCTTTAACGTTCTTAACTTCGTTGACGTCACCGGCTAGAGGTATCATTATGTTCGGTATAACGTCGATACCTTCTTCCTTCGCTTCTAAAGCCGCTTCGAGTATAGCTTTTACCTGCATCTGATATATCTCGGGATAAGTTATACCGAGCCTGCATCCACGGTGTCCCAACATGGGATTTGCTTCCTTTAACCTCTCGACTCTCTTTTTTATAGTTTCCACATCGGCGTCGATCTTCTCGGCAAGTTCCCTTTGTGATTTCTCATCTGTAGGTGCGAACTCGTGCAGAGGTGGATCCAACAATCTTATTGTCAGCGGTAAACTGTCCATGACTTTGAAAAGCTCCTTGAAGTCTTCTTTCTGCATCGGTAGAAGTTTCTTCAGGGCCTTTTCTCTCTGCTCTTTGTTCTCCGAGATTATCATCTCATGCACGGCTTCTAATCGACCTGGTTCAAAAAACATGTGTTCGGTCCTGCATAGACCTATACCCTCGGCACCGAACTCAAGGGCCTTTTCAGCATCTTCCGGCGTATCGGCATTGGTCCAGACTCCCATCTTTCTTATGTCATCGGCCCATCCCAGCAGTTTTTCGAATTCGTCGGTAAACTCCGGTTCGATCAACGGTGCCTCCCCAAAGATAACGTCTCCGGTGGTCCCGTCGATGGTGATTATATCGTTCTTTTCTAGAGTTCTACCGTCTACTTCGAACTTTTCGGCTTCAAGATCTATATTTATCTCTTCAGCCCCCGCGACGCAGGGCTTACCCATACCTCTCGCCACCACTGCGGCATGGCTGGTCATACCTCCTCTGCTCGTTAGCACGCCTTGAGCCGCGGCAAGGCCGTGGATATCCTCGGGAGTCGTCTCTGGTCTCACTAAAATTACCGCTTTTCCTTCTTCACCTCTCTTTTCCGCTTCGTCGGAGTCGAAGACGACTTTGCCGGAAGCTGCGCCCGGTGATGCGTTCAATCCTTGGGTGAGTTTATCCAGTTCAGCCTCAGGATCTATCCGCTTATGGAGTATCTTTTCTATCTGATCTCCTTCGACTCTCAGAAGTGCGACGTTCTTGCTTATGATGCCCTCTTCATACATGTCGTGGGCTATCTTTACTGCGGCGTTAGGAGTCCTCTTCCCCGTTCTCGTCTGAAGTATGTAAAGCTCTTTTTCTTCGATGGTGAACTCGAGATCCTGCATATCCTTGTATTTATCTTCTAATATTCCGCAGACCTCTTCTAGCTCTTCATAAATATCCGGCCAAAGTTTCTTCAGATCTGAGATATGTAGAGGAGTTCGGATACCGGCCACAACGTCCTCGCCCTGGGCGTTACGTAAAAATTCACCGTATATCTTGTTCTCACCAGTAGAGGGATCTCTAGTAAAAGCTACACCACTCCCGGAGTCGTCTCCGGTGTTTCCGTAGACCATGCTCTGTACGTTCACGGCCGTACCCATGTCATGAGGAAGATCGTTCAATTCACGATACCTTATAGCTCTCTCGTTGTCCCAAGAAGCAAAAACAGCTTTGGTCGCCTCGACCAGCTGCTCCCACGGGTCAGAAGGTATGTCTCCTACCAATTCTTTATACTTTTCAGTCACTTCTTTCATTCCCTCAGCCTTCAGATCGACGTCTTTATCCGCACCCCTTTTCTCCTTTACTTCATCCATTATCTTCTCGAATTCTTTGTGCGGGATACCTCTCACCACTTCACCGAACATGTTAACGAAACGTCGGTAACTGTCGTAGGCGAATCTTTCGTCTGTCTTCTTTACCAAACCGTTAAGCGTCTCGTCATTCAGTCCGAGATTCAATATGGTGTCCATCATCCCGGGCATTGAAACAGCTGCCCCGGACCTGACAGAGACTAGAAGAGGATCTTCAGGATCACCGAACTTCTGCCCCATCTGTTCCTCCAATTTCCCCATATATTCTTTCATCTGTTCCTTGACCTGCTCAGGCATCTTCTCTTTTTCTAGATATCCTAAACACGCCTCGGTCGTTACTGTAAAACCTGCGGGAACGTTAAGGCCTATAGAAGTCATCTCGGCAAGGTTGGAACCCTTACCACCTAACAGACCCTTCATATCCGCGCTTCCTTCTTCAAAAGAATAAACATACTTATCCATGATTATCAGCCTATCAGAAAAAAAAGGCTATAAAAAAATTGCCCCGAAGGCCCGGGGCTATAAATTCTCATCGGACTAATTTTTTTTCAACTGGTCCCAGGACATGACTTCTAAAGACTTTGGTAACTTCGGGATGTTGCCTACCCTTCTACCGATCAGCTTTTCTATGTCTTTTTCTACGCTTATATCTACCAGGCGCTGTGTCACTATACCGTTGAATATCACCTTTTTGACCTTGTCACCTTTTTTCATCAAAGTATCTGCTAGATCACTTGTAGATACGTTCCCTATAACGTTATCATCGCCGTTCAAAAGTTTTGCCTTCTTGCTCTTGTTGATGCTTTTGATGATATCGCGGTATTTGTCGAATTCAGTCTTTTTTTTTGATTCTTTCTTCTTTTCTTTTTTACCCTTCGACTTTTGATCATCTCCGGAAGCCGACTTGCCCTTTGCGGATGATTTTTTTCTTCCATATTTGCTAACATCTGGTAGGTCGTCCCTGTCCACATCGATATCGTACATCTCTAGATACTGGTCCACTGGGATCTTACTTCTCAGTGCCTTCATTATCTGCTTCTGGGTGAGCTCTTCGACCTCCGTGTTCTCCGGGGCTTGGGCCACGTAATCTATCTCGGTGGTCTCCAGCAATTCCTGAAGTATCAACGTACCTCCTCTGTCACCGTCTACGAAAGCAGTTGTTACTCTCTCGGAAGAGAGCCTCTTTATCGCGTCGGGAACGTCAGTTCCTTCGACCGCTATAGCGTTCTTTATACCGTATTTTAACAGGTTGAGAACGTCGGACCTACCTTCGACCAGTATGATGGCGTCAGAATCACCTACGTTGGGTCCTGCGGGAGCCCGTGAATCACCGTATTCACTTATCTCTTCCATCTGGACCTCCTGTCTCACCGATTCTGTGAGGTTACCCGTGGGCACTTTACTATCTTCAACGGTCTCGGAGAGAAGTTCCTTAGCCCTTTCGACTATCCTGTTCCTCTTAGATTCTCTCACGTCTTTTATCTCTTCGATCCCTATGTTCGCCTTGCAGGGTCCTACTCTGTCTATGGTTTCAAAGGCCGCAGCTAGTATAGACGTCTCTACTAAGTCCAAACTAGAAGGAACGCTGATAGTGCCTGAAGCTTTACCTTTTGACGAGCTAACTTCTACCTCGATTCGACCCATCCTTCCACTTTTCTGTAAGTCTCTGAGGTCGAGCTCGTCGCCTAAAAGTCCCTCTGTCTGTCCAAAGATCGCACCTACTACGTCGGGCTTCTCAACGACTCCATTAGCTTTTAATTTTGCCTTGATGACGTATTTAGTCGTACTTGGATCAATATCCATATTAACACCTCTTTTTATCGCACCGAAAACAGCTGAAATCCAAAGCGCCCCTCGTTCCCGTCTTAATCTACCTGAGTTCCTAACTAGTTACCTACTGAACCACTACATCTTTGTCGTGGTTCTAAAGAGTTTTTTGTAAACTTACAAGATTGAGCAGATCATAGGGGGAAGAAGGAACTTTTGAAACAAAGTTCCCATGTCTACAAACAGTAAAAGACCGGAACGATATTACAGGCCGGACCTTTTACCATAAGGATGAATGGGATCGGATGATTCTTTAAATCCAATCATATTTTATTTCTATCTTGCATCCTGCGAATTTCAACTGATTTCGGTATCGTTCCATCTCAGCAGAAGGAGCATATATAAATCTTACTATCCGCTATTTTTAAGAGACCAGATCTTTAAAATCCTTTGAATCCCTCATATTATCGTAGGCTTCGTCTTCTTTCGCTCTCTCTTTGAATTTTTCGTCTAACCGGACAGACCTTTTGAGGAAGTTCATCGCTTTCTTTTTCTCTCCCTGCTGGGCCCCTATCTTACTCTTGTAGTACCACGCCTTCGGATCGTCTTGGTCTCTTTTGACCACTTGATTGAAGGTGTCCTCAGCACTTTCATAATCTTCCATCTCATACAGCACGAGACCTTTGCTCATCCTCACTTCCACATCGTCTTCGTCTCTTTCCAAAGCGATATCGAAGGAGGTCAGGGCCTTTTCATATTCTTCGAGGTGGTAAAGGCAGGCCCCTTTATTGTGCCAGATATCTATGTTGTCCTCACCCAATTCTATCAACCTATTGTAAGTGTTGAGGGCTTTATCGAATTCCCCCTCACTGTAGTGGTACTCGCCCTTATCGTAAAGCAGGTCGATGTTATCGGGTTCTAATTCTAAGAACTTATCGTAGTATCCATCCATATCATCTTTTTTCTCGAACAACTCTTCGTAAACTTCTTTAGCTTCATCCATCTTTCCTTGGTCTTCTAAGATCTGAGCCTTTTTCTCTAGCAACGAAATATCGTCTGGATTTTTCTCCGTCATCTTATCGATGATGTCAAGATCGTCGGGATGCTTTTCTAAACCCTTTTTGTACAGTCTTTCAGCGATCTTCTCACCGCCGCCTTTCTCCAATTTCTGCGCATGCTTTAGGAGCCGATCGGTGTCGTCCTGTAAAAGGGATACGAATTTATTGAAGCTCTCTTCGTCGTCAGGATCCAATGCTAGAACTTTTTCGTATGCCTTGACGGCCTTTTCTTTTTTCCCCACTTTTTCAAAATATTCACCTTCCACTTTCCACAAGTCTGGATCATCGGGATGCTGTTTAACCAATTTATGGACATAAGATATATTGGATAGGTCTTTATCTATCAGGTCTCTAAAGGCCTGCATGGCTCTTGATCTCCAACCCAGCATCCTTAAAACCTTTGCTTTATTGGACAAGGCCTTCTCATTATTCGGATCCTTTTTGAGGACTTTTTCGAAGCATTCGAGAGCGTAACGATTCATCTCGTCCATGCTAAGATAAACCAGACCTTTCTTGAGAAGCGGGTCTAGATCATTAGGATTTCTGTTGATAGCTTTTTCAAAACATTTGATAGCTTCTCTATCGTTACCCAATTTAAACAACCCTTCGCCGATGCGGGTGAATATTTGAGAGATATGGTAAGGCTCGGTCAATTTACCCTCGTTGTTCATCACATAATCCATCAGATCGAGATATTCAGATCTGGCCTGCTGTGTTTCCCCCTCATTCATGTATCCGCTGGCTTTGGATAACCTTTTTTCGATGACTTGAAAAATCTTTTTACCGTCGCTTCTACCGAACTGCAATATAGACCTCCATATATGTCCAAGTCTTCATAATCCTATTTATATGTAGTACATAGGATAGGTGCTCTTATATTCGAATCTCTATTTGTCGAGATAGGATATAAAATCTTCGGTTAATCCAATAGACGATTAACCTCTCGAAAATATTAAGTAAGTAATCCTAATTTGTTCCAGCTATGACTCAGAAATTGGCTTTCATAGGATTCGGCGTTGTCGGACAAGGTCTTGCAGAGATAATGTTAGAGAAAGAAAAGACTCTATCAGAGAAGTACGATTTTGACTTCCAAGTGGTTGCGATCTCGGACATAAAATTGGGTTCGGTTTATGATCCAAAGGGTTTAGACCTTGAAGAAGTGTTGGATATGGTCGAGAGCGGTGTTTCTCTTTCGGAATATCCCGATGGTAAAACAGGGTGGGAACCCATAAAGACCATCGAAGAATCAAATGCGGACACTATCATCGAAGTCACATTCACCGATATGGAGACAGGTGGTCCCGCCTTAGATCATGTGAGGACCGCTTTGAAGCATGGAAAAGACGTGGTGAGCACCAACAAGGGCCCCGTGGCCCAGAAGTTGGAAGAACTTCAAAGTCTAGCGGAAGAAAACGATGTTCAATACAAGTTCGAAGGTACCGTGTTGAGCGGCACGCCGGCTCTGAATCTAGCCTTGAAAACCCTCGCGGGCTGCGAGATAAAAAAGGTCAAAGGTATAGTTAACGGCACTACCAACTACATACTCTCAAAGATGGAGGAAGGTATGGATTACGAAGACGCTCTCCAGAAAGCTCAAGAGCTGGGATATGCGGAAGCCGATCCAACGGGAGATGTGGAAGGTGTCGATGCCCAGGGCAAGACGCTGATATTGGCCAACACTCTGATGGATGCGGGTCTTGACCTAAAAGAGGTGGAGCGGGAAGGCATAACCGGCCTGACCTTAGAAGATATCGAAGATGCGAAAGAAGAAGGGCACCGCTGGAAATTGATAGCTCAGGCCGAGAAGAAAGGGGATGGCGTAGATGCGAAAGTAGGACCCGAGAAGATACCTCTCGATCATCCTCTAGCGGGTGTGATGGGCCCCACTAATGCGATAACATATACCACGGACCATCTCGGTGAAGTTACAATAATCGGTCCGGGAGCCGGTAAAGAAGAAACAGGATACGCTCTACTGGTCGATCTCCTGTCTTTATAAAATCGGAGTTGAGAAAGGCCTCACGGCCTTACTTCTATCTCCAGTTCATCTAATTTCTCTTCAGTGGGAACGCCTTTTTCGTCCCAGCCTCTGGCCTCGTAGTATTCCTCCAGCATCTTTTTCACCTGTTCTTCTGTCAGTTTTTCACCGTCTAGATGTTTTACGGGTGAAGGAGTCGAGAATTGTTTCGGTACGTGTAGAGTTTCCTTGATCCCGGGCTTCTGCTTCAGGTTGTATAAACGTTCCATGTTGTAGATCCTCTCTCCTGTTTTGTACATCTCTTCGCCGTTCAAGTCGAGGCCTAGATAGGCGTTCACGAACTCGCTCATGAGTTCTGGAGAGTAGACACTTCTACCGGTCAATTTACAGGAACCTATGGTGTCGTGTAGAGTGATGTAGTTCTCCCTCCAAGCCACGTATTTCTTGTCTTCAACCGCAGTTCTGTCCTTCTCCATGTCCACCCATTTCCCGTTTCCGTCGGTGGACTTTCCCCCTCCTAACTGGAGTCCGTCGCAGTCCGAACGCAGATGACAGGCCCCTCTAGTCGAAGTGTAGAATCCCAGACCCATGCCCTTCAAAGCTCTCGGATCATAGGCCGGTGGACTGAGACCGTTGACGTGGACCGCGAGTTCTTCCTTGTCGAACTTTTCGCCTATCCTTTTCACGCCTTCGGCTATGATATCGCCATCTCCTTCTCTGAAAGCCGTTTTCCTTGTGAGTTCTCTGACTTTTTCTCCGTCTCCGAAGGATATATCCTCTTTCACTTCACCATCTTCTGAGAGTTTCATCATGAAGCCCAGGCTGTTCCCCAAGCTCATGGTATCTAAACCTAGATCGTCGCAGAGAAAGTTCGCCTTCGCCACTTCTTCTATGCTGCTTATCTCGAGGTTAGAACCCAGGGAGAACGCAGTCTCGTACTCTATATCCACAATATCTTCATAGACCTGACCGCATCTACAGGGACACCTGTGACAGCCGTTGCTCTCGCTTATATGGTCCTCCCAGTGATAACTGCTCAACTTTTCAGCTTCGTTGAAAGAACCGCTCTCCCAATATCTTGTAGGTAATATACCGAGTTCGGAAGCCATGCCCGTAAATTTGATGGTTCCGTGGGAACTGTAGGCGTCATAACTGTCTTTGCCTTCGCCTCCCTCCTGAGTGAACTCTGAGAAAGCTTCACTTTTCAATCGTTTGAGTTTTTCTGGTTCTACCGCCTTCACTTCTTTCCATCCGTTAGCGACTATGCCTTTAAGGTTCTTCCACCCCATCACAGCCCCGAGTCCCGTACGGCCCACTTCTCTATCGTCACCGGTTATTATGGCGAACTTGACTAGATTCTCCCCCGCCGGACCTATGACCGCGGCGCTTCCCCCGTGTCTTTTCTTCAAAAGCTCTTCCGTCCTTTTGGTACCCATCCCCTCTAACTCGGTAGCTTTTTTGACTTTTATCTCGTCCTCGTCTATGAACAGGTAGCTCAAATCTTCGCACCTGCCCTTTATCACTATCGCGTCGAAACCACATTTTTTGACCTCTTCTCCGAGTGAACCCCCGAATATCCCCTCTGCCATTATCCCGGTCAAAGGTGAAGTCGAGTAGAATCCACACTTTTCGGTCATCGGTATCTGACTGCCGTTTAACGCACCGGGTACGAAGACCAGCGGATTCTCTTCAGAGTATGCCTCTACCTTACCATCGGTCTCTTCATGAAGCAGCTTTATCCCGAGACCGTTGCCCCCCATGTACTTTTTTATTATTTTTTCGTCTAGATCTTCACTTTCTACCTTACCTTTCGATAAGTCAACCTTCAATATCTTGTTCCAAGCTCCGGTCATCACGATACACCGTTCATCCTAACTGATTTCTATAATATAGATTTGTTGCTTAACGGGTCATTGACTATAAATAGTGAAAAGTATTTACTTTGATAGTATGAAGAACTTCTCGGTAGTACTGGTTCAACCACAGACGCCAGGTAACGTCGGGGCGGTCGCTAGACTGATGGGTAATTTTGCCGTGGAAAATCTGTATCTGGTAGATCCTGACGAGTTGGACGATGAAGCGGAAGCGAGAGCCATGCACGCTAAAGATATCTTGAGCGGCGCGAAGATCGTCGAAGATTATGAAGATCTGGTCAAAAAATTCGATCTGGTCGTGGGGACCTCTGGGATAAACACCGAGAGAGCAAAAAAATTTTTAAGGAAGGCGGAACCGGCGGAAAAATTCGCTCGCTCCATGAAAGAATACGACGGCGAAGTCGCACTGGTCTTCGGGAGAGAAGACTGCGGTCTGAACAACGAAGAACTGAAAAGATGTGACAGGCTGGTAAGGATCCCCGCCTCCGACGACTATCCCATACTAAACCTTTCTCACGCCGTCGGCATAGTTCTCTACGAGTTATTCAAAGAGTTAGGTGATGTGCAGGTAAAAAGTGAAGGGAAGGTGAGCGGCGAGAGCGACAGAGAAAGGTTGGTAGAAAATTTTTCACGCCTACTCGAAACCGTAGATTATCCAGAACACAAACGGGAGAAAACCGAGATCATGTTCAGGAAGATACTGGGGAGAGCATCTTTGACGAGATGGGAGTACCACAGGCTGATGGGAGTCTTTTCACAGATATCGAGAGAACTCGATGAGAAAAGATGAACAGGAATTCAATCCCTTTCTTTGGTTATACCGGCCTTCTCCGCCATCAGTTTTTTCAGTTCGTTCCTATCTTTAGCTTCTAGACCGAAATACTCCTGGAATTTTGGACTGGTCCTCAATGAGTAAGTCCTTCCGTCCCGTTCGGAGAGGATCAGATCTTTTTCTTTGAGCTCGTCAACGTGATCGTATATCTTCTCCCCGATCATCTTTTTGAGTTCGCTCTGCCGGATGGGCTGGTAGTAAGCTATCAGGGCCGCGGTTTTGAGAAGAGGTCTGCTCATCTCCTCGTCCATCATCTGCATGCCGTATTTGTTGAACTCGGATTTTAACTGTAAAGAAAATTTCCTCCCGATCTTGCTTATCTCCAGCGCTGTTTTTCTATTCTGATACATCCTTCTCAGCTTTTTGACGGCGCTTCTCACTTCGGTTCGCCCCCTACCTATGGATTCTTCTATCTCCGGAACCGTGAGCGGTCGTCCCGCGGAGAAGAGGACCGCCTCTACCATCTGTTCTATCTCCGGATCTTCTTCCGCCTGGAGTAGATCACCTTTCACCATCTCGTGAGGTTCTTCCACGTTTTTCTCGCCCTCTTTATCTTGCTCAGCCTCTTCTTCTCCGTCGTCCATCATATCTCGTCTGACTAAGAAAAATAATTTTAGATATATTAACCTGTCGAATGTTTCCGCATTCTATCCAAAAATCCATATATACCGATTTGTATGGCTCCACTATGCCCGTAATCTCAGTGAATTCAGACGATCTTATCGACCTTTCTAAGACGGACCAGGTGACCCTGATCGAGGTGTTACCGAAGTTGGGTATCGAGATAGAGGAGATCAAAGAAGGCTCCTGGGAATTGGAGGTCTCGCCGGATAGATGCGACATGCTGTCGGTAGAAGGCATTGCCAGGTCGGTTAGAGGATTTACGGAGGAAGAGACCGGTCTGCCCGTTTACGAAACTGAAGGATCAGATATAAAAACGGAAGTCGACCTGAGCGTTCAGGAAGTCAGACCCTACGTGGTGACCGCACTCATCAAAAATGTCGACCTTTCCGCAGAAGCTTTGAAATCGCTGATGGACCTTCAGGAAAAGTTACATACCACCATCGGAAGGAACCGATCCAAGGTCGCCATAGGCCTTCACGATTTTAGACCCATAGAACCTCCTATAGAGTACAAGGCGGTGAAACCGGAAGATGTGAGCTTTGTACCTCTAGAAAGGTCCGTGGAGATGACACTAGAAGAGATACTGGAAAGGCACGATAAGGGAAAAGAATACGCTCACATCTTGGAAGGAAAAGATCGATATCCAATTTTAACCGACTCAGAGGACAACGTGCTTTCTTTCCCACCAGTGATCAACGGTATTTTGACCGAAGTCACACCGGAGACCGATGCGTTCTTCATAGACATGACCGGCACGGACATGCGGGCGCTCGAGCAGACTTTGAACATCATGTGTACTACTCTCGCTGAAAGAGACGCCGACATATACACCACCGAGGTGAGCTACGGCTCCAGGAATATAACTTATCCCGACCTCTCTATGGATAGCATCGAAGTCCCTTTAGAAGAATGTGAAAAGGTCCTGGGCGTCGAACTTTCCAGCAGCGAAGTGAAAGAAATACTGGAAAGGATGAGATATGCTGCGGAATTTAAAGATAGCATGTTCGAAGTCACCATACCGGTGTATCGACACGACATACTGCATACCAGGGATATCATAGAGGACATAGCTATAGGTTACGATTACGACAATTTTCTGGGCGTTCTGCCCGAGGAAGTCACCATCGGAAAATCTTTACCCGATAGAGAGTTGAAAGATGCGGTAAAGGAACTGTTGATAGGGTACGGTTTCAGCGAGACCATGAATTATATGCTAACTTCGGAAGAGAGAGAGTACGAAAAGATGGGGAAGGGATCGAAAGATGTTAACATGGCGGAAGTGAAGAATCCGGTCAGCAAACAGAGTGATTCGCTTCGAACGTGGCTACTGCCCTCGTTGCTTTCCGACCTTAAAGAGAACAGAAACGAGTCACTTCCTCAAAAGCTATTCGAGGTGGGCGACGTCGTGGTTGACGGCGAGCAGAAGACTAAGATCGCCGGGGTGATGGAAAGCTCCAAAGCGGGATTCACGGAGATCAAATCCATTCTAGACGGGTTCTTTACCAATCTCGACGTAGAGATGACCGTCGAACCTGAGAAGCACGCGTCTTTCGTCGAAGGGAGATGCGCGGCCGCCGTAGAAGAAGACGTCGAACTCGGCTTCTTTGGAGAGATATCACCGGAAGTACTCGAAAACTTCGAACTAGAGAATCCTACAGTGGCCTTCGAGATAGATTTTGAAGCGCTCTACCTTCTAAAAAAGAGCGGGTGAGGAGACATAAAGATTCCTCTACATATGTTAGAACGATCATAGAAGAAATATAGCGCCCTCTATAAATTTAATATAATACACATTAAAATCTTTAAAAGAGTATATAGTTAAATTTTTATACTGAGTCAATAATATACATTAAGAGGCCGATATTCATGAAAGGCAAATATAGAAATAAAATCTTGGTTTTGTGTTTGGCGAGCTTTTTGTTGATAAGTGTAGTAAACATGGCATTTGTAGCTCAAGGTTTCGCCGATGGCTTTGAAGATGAGATATTGGAAGAGGAGATCAATTCAAGAAACCCCCCTATAAGGATAAACAGCAACGAAGATTTTGAAAAATGGCCTGGAGACGGTACAGCCGGAGATCCTCATATCATCGAAGACAATGTTATCGATGGAAGCGGACACGGTTACTGCATATACATAGGAAATACAACAGTACATTTTGTGGTGAGAAACAATACACTGCACGCTGCAGATGGAGGCCCGGGACTAAGACTTTATAACGTCAAAAATGCGATGGTTTATAGCAATGAAATGACCGATAACAGTGTCGGTATTAGTCTCGTTGAAGCATCCGATGGCAATATGATCGCTGGAAATACCGTAGTAGACAACAGTAATGGTATATCGGTTTCAGGCTCCGACCATAACCTCATCATTAATAACGAGGTATCTGAGAACAATTTCGGTATGAGCTTATCTTATTCTAATCATTCCACGATTTCATACAATAATATTACAAAAACTACTGGTGCCTATGCAGGCTACGGTTTGAGGATGCAAACCCACGCATCATCTAATTTGATCTACCGAAATAATTTAACAGAAAATGATAGAGGAGTAAATATAGCTTCAAATTCTATAGATAATATATTTTATCACAACAACGTGATCGACAATGATCAACAGATTTACTCTAGCTTGGACGACACGGCCTCCCAATGGTCATGGGACAACGGTGAAGGGCAGGGTAACTATTGGTCGGATTATGGAGGTGGAGATCAAACAGGAGATGGTATCGGCGATACAGAGGTTCCACATCCGGAGGAAGACGGCGATCACGGATATCATGAACTAGATCATTATCCACTGATCAATACTTGGGACTGGGAAGGCTACGAATCGAGAGAAAGAGAACCGATACGGATCAACAGCGATGCTGAATTCAAAGGCATGGCACTAGCCTGGAATTGGCAGGGATCAGGCAGTGAAGACGAGCCGTACATCATCGAAGGATATGATATCGATGGTGAAGGACATGGAAACTGTATCTTTATCGGTAATACAACATATCATTTCATACTGAGAGACAATCATCTCTTCAATGCAAGCGGTGATCCAGATTCTGATTTTCATCAAGATGTTGGTTTGTTCATAGCAAACGCCGAGAACGGCACTATTGAGGAGAATGTGATCTCAGATAATGACGGTCGAGGGATTTTCATTAGTAATTCTGTTCATATGATTATAAAAAACAACGACGTATATGCTAACTCTTATGGAATATTCTTGATGTCATCAGATAAAAACGAAATATCAAACAACGAAGCTGTAAACAACGATAACAATGGTGTATGGTTCTCATTTTCGGAAGACAATGAGATAATAAACAATAACTTATCAGGGAATGATGAAGGATTACGCCTTAATCCACATAGTCATAAAAACACCCTCTCTGGAAATACAGCTAATTCTAATACGGAATATGGGATACACCTTCATTTTTCCAATGAAAACTATCTTATAGATAACGAGGCCAACGATAACAGAAAAGGCATCTACTTGGAAAACGTTCATGAGAATATGATCGAAGGAAACCAGGCTTTAAACAACGAGGAATACGGTATATACATCTTTGATCATTCTGAAGATAACGATATTATAGATAACGAGGCCAGTTATAACGAGTACGGTATCTATCTGGAAAACTGTCATGAGAATCTGATCGAAGGAAACCAGGCTTTAAACAACGAGGAATACGGCATATACCTCGTTGAGTCCGAATATAACTATCTTATAGGTAACGAAGCCAACCATAACGAAAACGGGATCCGGATGTCCCAATCCAACAACAACACGATCACCTATAATGATGCATCTTACAACGAAATAGAAGGAATCATTCTTCTATCTAATAGCGATGATAACCTTATCCAGTCTAACAACGCATCTAACAATCTTAAACCTTATGGAACAGGTATCTTTATACAACGT